>Ga0255769_10003170_pt1 | contig 16852 bp, 12 predicted proteins | sample 041ome_9_FD_179637 | JGI IMG/M metagenome (GOLD analysis project Ga0255769, IMG submission 179637) | Coastal salt marsh microbial communities from the Groves Creek Marsh, Skidaway Island, Georgia - 041413US metaG (version 2) | ecosystem: Environmental > Aquatic > Marine > Intertidal zone > Salt... | reverse complement strand
TCTTTTAACTTCATTTATCGAATAGAAATAAGTTCTCACTATAAATATTAAAGTTTTGAGTAATCCATACCCCAACTTGCCTTTATAGGGAATCCACCCATTTCTATTAGTTCTTTTAACTTTAACGCATGTTCTTTAGGAGTATCCAATGGATAAGAGAATAAGAACGAATCGTATGTGTATAAGGTTAACTCAATGTCGGTTTGTTCAATAAACTCCAACACTCTCTTCATCGTTTCCATATTCAACTCAGTTTCAGTTGCTTGTAGGAGGTAGTTAAACACCTTTTGTGGATTGGCATCCTCAATGGATGATAGTGGGATATTTCTATGGAGTGTGGATACATAACCTTTGGATTGTGCATTCTCCCATAACTTCTCAATATACTCTCTAACCTTCTTATAATAAGGAATAGAGTCGAACTCTTCGGGTATCCCACCATAAAGGAGTTGGAATGTGATTCCCTTAGATTCATCGTAAGGAACTCCATATTGGTCCGCTAACCATTGGTGAACGGATGTTTGTGGTAATGGATAGTGAACCATCTTACCAATGATTCGAGGGTGATATGCATCATAATCCATTTGTAGGAATATGTGCCCCTCCTTTGGTATAAACACTTCCCTCGTTCCATCCTTTTTGTTTAGTGCAGAAAAGTTGATTCCACCAAATCGGTTGGATGGACGGGAGGTAACCGTATATGGATTGTATTCGGTGTAAAGAGTTGAGTTCTTTAAGTGTTTAGTGGCTTGTGGATATCTATCAAAAAATTTCTTCCCATCGACCCGAACCCCATATCGTTCGATATCTGAGAGTAAGGGGATTACATCACTATCAATCCAAGAAGGAGTTGGAGTAGGAAGAGAAAGAGAATCAACAAAGGATTTGAGATACTCACCCCATTTCATAAGTGGTGCTATCTTTCCCAAATTTTCTCTTATACCCATTCGTAGATAATGTGAGATGAAAGGTTGTTCTTCGGGTTTGAAATCCAACAAGCGGTTCTCACTAAAGAAGGTGTAGTTGGATATATCAAAAATATTTTGTATCTTTGTATCCATTTGTAGTAAACCTTTCTTATTCCATACCCATTTTGGTTGTGTGGAGGTTGAGAGGTCTAATTGATGGGATTTGCCATCAATATGATTGTATATAAGGATAAAGATGGATTTACCCATCACAACAAATAAGAATGAAAGCTCGTTATTCATTGGATGTTTCTCCAAATCAGACCATATTGGGATTACAATCGATGGTTCGTTGTTCCATCGTTGTAAGAATTCTTCCCTCTCTTTGTTAGACTCTACTACAATCATCCCACAAAGATACAAAAATTATTTGAATTATACAAATATTCTCCAATCAATATTTTTTTCCCTAACCTCTTTAAGTAATGAGGTTCCTGCTAATTTTTGAATCTTATCTCTATACTGAGAAAAGTAATGCTGATGTGTTGTGGTTATAGAACCTTCATTAAAATTACCTTCGATTTCCGTTTCATATATTTTTGTTTGGAAGTTTTCAGGTCTTACAAATTCTACCTTATCTCTAATATGTAAAATATCTTCCCAAAGATTTTTTCCACCAATCTTAGTTTCCTTATCAGTAAGTCTACCTTCAGAATGGTTTCTTACATAACACAATATGCGTTTTATCGAAGTATGAGTTAATCCCAAATATTCCAAACTACCCATCATTTCTAAATCATCTACAAAGTTTGATGTTATTTCAAATTTATCGATAACCTTCAATGCGGTTTTAACTCTGATTGCATAAGTGTGAAAACTACACATCTCATTTGCTTTACTACAATGAATAATTGATGTGTAATGTTGAGGTTCATCATAATGTTTCATTTTAAACCTCCAAGGATTATTGTATGGATGTCCATTTAAATATCCCTCCCATATATGTCTTGTTTTTGGAACTTCGTGTGGATGTCTTGTTTCATTTATTCTTTGTAATTTCGAACCTCCAAAGAAAATCGATGAACCATATGAAAAATCTAAATCAGGGTGTTGTTCATATGTTTTAGATAAAAACTCTAATGCATCTTCCGTCAATAAATCATCATCATCCAATCGTACAAAAAGTTCTCCAGATGCCAACTTTAACCCCAATATCCAAGATTGTTTGTACATATCATGTGGAGTTGCCGAAGTAAGGTACACTACTTTATTGCTTGGATGCTCTTCTTTGAATTTTTTATATATTTCTAAATTTTCGGAAAGCCCAGCATCATCAAATATGATGAGTTCCCAATCTTTATGAGTTTGGAAATGAATAGATGCAAGTGATTCTTTTAAAAAATCTTGCCTTCTATATGTTCTTAAAACAATTGTAACCTTCATTTAAATTTATATGGTTGGAATCAAATATACGAAAAAACTTTCGTATTTCAAAATTATTTTTTATGAAATTGCAAAAGATTTGGAAGATAAAGGGAAAGTTTAGAAATTTCTTCAGATGCAAATCGTATAGATGCTTCATTTGATTTTTTAACTTCAGATGATTCTCCAACAATTCTCCAATCCAATGATGTTACGATATAAAATGGATTATTGGAAAATTTAGAAATTGATTTTTTTCTTATTTCATAAATAATACCATTTTTATCATTTGATTTTTGTAAAAAGTAGCGTGTAAGGTATCCTCTCTTATAATCTTCCTCAGTTGGAGTTGGAATATAAGAAACTATATTAATTTGATTAAATTCAGATTCTAAATCTACTATTTCTTTATATCGGTCAGTATTCATAATTACTTACTATTTCTAAATCCACCAGTTACTTCTGTAGTCCATTCCATTCCCTGTAAACTATGCTTTACCGATAGTACTTGGAAAAATCCACCATCATATGAGGATGGAATACCTCTTACCTTAAACATATCTCCTCTTCTAATACCACTTACACCATGTACCTTAAATGTAAAGTTAATAGGCATTAATGCAGATGAAGTTTCAGCCTCGTCTGTATTATCATGTTTAGCCTTTAATGCGCTAAATACATTTGAATCACTAAATGCACCCAAATAACACATATTATATAATTCACCACTTAGTGTAGATTTTTCAGTAAGATTTACTTTAGGGAAAAACTTAGCTTTTCCCAACATAATGTTTAAATTCTCTTCTGCTATTTTTTCCTTATCTTTCTCAGTTTCGGTTGATGGGTCATCACTATTATCTACATTTTTTTCTTTTATTGTTATACCCAAAGTATCTGTTAGTGAACTTTTCCATAAATTTTTACCAATTCTACCAGCATCACCATTTGTACTTTTACCTAATTTAGAACCTATAACTTGATTCATCTTAGCACCACTAATATCCAAATCCAATGATGCATCAATAAATACGGATTTTTCTCCAATCATATCGAATGTATAAATTGAACCTTTTTTTGAATCCGATATCATATTCATTTCCCAAATTTTTAAAATAGAGGTATTACCAACTTCAGTTTCTTCAATTTGAAAATCCCACATACCATTTACGGCAGAGGACATACCATTTAAAATTTGATAAAGTGCATCTTTTAAATAAAAGTTTTTAGTATCTAATACACTTTTAGCAAAATCAAAATTTACATACAAATCTTTTAGATAACCCCATTGTTTACCTTTCTTTTCTATGGGATTACCAACTTTTGGTTTAAAATTTAATAGGTTTTTGTTTGGAAATTCAATACCATCAATTCCATTATTAGAAAACCCACTCCCTAATATAGAATCAACAGTTGTATCACCTCCGGGAGGTGTGGCGGATAATCTAAATTTTGGTGTTTCTGGATTTGGTATAAATAATTTAGATGCATCAGTACTGTATATGTTTGGAAATGCAGAACATGTAGTATCTTCATAATCTATTTTAGTTGTAATTACACTACCATCAGGTAGTTTATATCCCTCTATTCCAATTTCATAAATGATTCTCATCAGAGTATCAAATCTTATAAATCTATCTTCGGAAATAATTTTAGTTCCTTTTGGGAATACAACCTCTGTACCATCTACCAATAAGGATGATTTCCAAATTTGGATGTCTGTAAATGGAAGGGTAATTCCATCGGTTTCACCATTAATATCTTCAGATACTTCATCATCAAAATTAATGAAAGATGATAGTGTGTTTACTGATTTATTTTTTCTCAGATTCTTTACGGCTTTGGTTTGTCTTGTTTGTGGTAAATCATTGAACATTTTCATAAACCTTTCATCGGAAGGACTTGAATTGAAAGTATCTATAAAATTTAACCCAAAGGCCTTTGCTGAAGTTAATATACCAGTACCATCAGTTTTTTGCTCACCAGTTTCAGTTGTTAAAAAATAACCAGGTAATTCAGTAAATCCAGTACACTTAACATTTATACTCCATTTATCACCATCTAAAGAAACACCTCCACCCGTAATGAATCCTAAATAATTATCATATCTACCACCAGTTTTTTTTCGTATTTCATCTCTTTTTACCGAAGATTGATATCCAGCAATAGTTGATGTATTCAAACCAACCAACCCACTATAACTAGCAGCATCGCCCCATCCCCATTCTAAAAATATAGAGAATCCCGGTTCTAAAATATATTGAGTAAGAGATTCCATTTGCTCTTTTGTAAATGCGGTTACTGAAAATGTTGCTTTTCTTGATAAAGTACCAGAACCTTCATCTACTTCAAAAGAAGTTACAATTGGGGAAGGTCTATATCCCTGTCCACTATTTGGATTTATTGGGGCACCACCCCAAGTAGTACCAATAGCACCAGCTTGCGTAGATGAACCATAGGTTGTACCAGCCGCTTGTAATAGTTTAAAATTTGGGTTTGATACTAATACCAATCCAGCACCAGATACTATTCGAACAAAGGGATTTAATTTTGATATTAATTCGGGTTTTCCTCTTCGTTCCTTTAATCTATCTTGTACAAAATCTTGTATGTTAGAAAAATTAGGAAATGACATAACTTAATCTATAAATTGGTTGTTTATTTCTATAAAATTCTGGGGGATTCTTAAAATTGTTCCATCTTTCAAACCAAATGGAGCGTTGTGGATATTGTTAGCTGCGGCTATAATCCACCATAAAGATGCATCACCATAATATTCATATGCAATGGTATCCAATCTATCACCAGTTTCACTAGCTACATAAATATCATCATCCCTCAATGGAATGTTTGGGTATATCTTTGAACGATATACCTTTCTACCATCGTTGGTTACTTTTGTTTGATTATTTTGATATCTACTTGCCATATTTTATTATGTTATAGATTGAGGTGTAAATGTATAGAATTTTCTATTACCATCCTCAATACCGGTCACATTTCTATTTTCAATGAATTTAATGGTAACCGCAACATCAGCAATAGTTGGTAAACGATAACCTTTCATATCAATTTCATTATTTTGTGGATTTTGGGCTATTCCTTTGGGTTTACCATACAATACATCAGTAGAAATCTGACCTGTTTCATTCAAATGAGTATTTTCCACATTCGTTACCTGCCAAGGTGTGTTATCATCAAATGTATATGAAAGTGATTCTATGAATCCAGCTTTTCCTTTATACATATCACCCAAAGTAAATTTAATAATTGGTGGTTTAACCGCAGAATTACTATAATAATCAGCAGGATAAACCAATCCTGCTAAAAAGTTTAATTTATCCCAAGCAATTTTATGTTCTCTTGCACTTAGTGAGTAAACTTTAAAATTAAAAGCTACACTTCTTTCAATACCACTATAAGTGTAATAGTTAAATGGTGAACCTACAAATTTACCACTATCCCAACTTGGTGAAAATGTTTCAGATAATCCACTTATAGTTGCTCTGAAGTTAGCCGAATGTAATGCTCCACTAACCGTACCTAATGATGTAAATTTAAGAGTTATGAAATCAAAATCATCTAATTCGGTATCACCTATTTTTTTAGTTTCTCCTTCATATACACCTTGCTTATTGATTACATCACTAATAGTGTACATTCCTCTTTTTGTTTCCAAAAAGTTTTCGTTAGATATATCTGTGTAATTTGGATTCTTAGTTACATTCGAAAATTTTGATGCTCTTTCAGGTTCAGCACTAAATTTAATTGCTGGTACATTTTCTATTACCTGTTTTTCCGATAATCCATCAACCGAATCATATGCAGTATTAATGGTTTTACTGTATTTAGACCCTTCTTTATCATCTCCAGTTGGTGGAGTAGATGGTTCCAACATACCATAATTAAACCCATATTTACCAAAGGTATCTAAACTATCTAAGGTAAACATTGTTGTTAAATTATTAAAAGGTGGCTCCGTAATACCAGATGGTCTTCTACCACTTGCGGTACCCAATGAACTACCTCCTCTATTTCCAAAAAGTTTTTGAGCTAATGCTTGTTTACCTTCTTTTATAGCACCACCTACTAAATTTCTACCCATTGCAGATGGTGTACCACCACCAGCATTCTTACCTATAAATCCTAATAATTTATTAGCAGGGGTTCCAGCAGCAGATGCTTTTATTCTTTCTAATTGTATATATCTATCATAAGGTTTTGATAATTCATCACCTTCAAATTTACCAAGTACAAAAGATGGTATTGCTTTGGTTGGTAATCCTAATGCGGATTTTATATCACCAACCACATTTCCTATTTTTGCAAATGCACCAGTTGCTTCAGTTGCCTCACCAGCAGTTGCCTGTTTCATTGTTGATAAAGAATCGGTAGTCCTTAGTGTTAATCTACCCAAATCAGAACCATATATAAATGGTATTGAACCAGTTCTAATAATTCTCAATCCTGTAATTTCTTCTTCTAAGAGAGATTCACTTCCTTTGATACCCAACAATGCTCTAGCACCCTTTGCAGGTAACATACCAACAGTACTAACTAATGGATTGGAAGATGATATTCTTATTTTTTTACTATTTCGTACAGCGTATGCTTCCTCAGCGGTTTGTCCACCCTGAGATGTTAGTTGTTTACTTTTAAATAATTCTTCTAATGTTGGCATAATTATGCTGGTGTAAATGAATTAGTTCCCGTTCTACTATATACGGCTGAAACTCCTGCCATAACCTTTTTTCCATCTAAGTAAACTGCTACTTTACCATCAATCAAATCTTTTCGTAATCCTTTAATTTCGGTTAATAAATCAGAATCACCACTATCTCCACCTTCTTCTCCACCACCAAATAGTGAATTTAACCCTTGTGTTACAGTACCAACTGCACCAAGTGCCATCAGACCGGGTGCTGCAAGAACACCAGCTACGCCCAATGCTACTAATGATGCGGATAATCCTAATATAGAATACGATAATAATGCGATAGCTGGAATTAGTAATACTAATCCACCTATGGTAGTTGCTACGGACATCAATTGTGGCATTAAAGTTCCAATACCATTAGCCATCATTTCAAATCCAGTTCCGATTGCTTGAAGTGCGTATCCCAATACCAATACCGATGCTGCGATTACTAACATTGCAGCTGCTCCAGCTAAGATTGCTACTGCACCTACACCACTCATCATAATTGCTCCCAATAAAGCAACTGCTCCAACTAAGGCTAACATTGATACCACAGCCATTCCAACCGCTTCCCAACTAACCTTCATAAATTCTTGTACTGCTTTTCCGAATACGAATACTGCACCAGCTACGATTACCATTGCTGCGGCTCCTTTTAGAACTGCGTTCATATCAATTTTAGACATGGAATCCATAATTCCACCACCTTTGGCTGGATTAGCACTATCTGGGATTACCGAACCTTTTAAGTCACTAGCATCAGGTATTAAATCTTTACCCTTACCCATCATCATATCTTTGGCATCCTTACCACCAAATCCAGCTAAGATTTGTTTATCAGATAATCCTTTAGCTTTAGCTGCGGAGAATGCATCCATTGCACCACCTGCAATATCTTTACCACCAGAAAACCATCCTTTAACTTTACCCCACATATCACCAATACCACCGATACCATCTTTGATTTGTCCAGTAGCAATTAACCAACCACCCAAACCTTCTCCAGCTGATAGGATTTGTGAACCAAACGCTTTAGCAGTATTTGTTATTTTTTCATAATTAGATAATTGAATCGAACCATCTTTATTCAACTTATCAGAATTTGCCGCCATCTTTTGGAATTCTTCTACCGATAATCCTAAAAGTGAAGCTGCCTGTCTTTTTTGGAAAATATCCATTTTGTTAAATTCTTCAATACCACCCAATGATGATAAAGTTTCTCTAACTGCTCCTCCAATATCTCCCTCATATGCTAATGCTCTGGCTCTATCTAAGTTGATATTTCTACCTAACATTGCTCCCAATTCCAATTCAGCGTTTATTGAGTTTTCGAAATCTAATAGATTATCAGTAATACCAGTAAGTTGAGACATTGTTACACCTAACTTACCAGCAGCAACTGCAGCTTCAGCTATATTCGTACCACCAGCCTTACCATATGCAGCAAATGCTTCTGCTGAATTAGCCACATCAGCCATTACATCAGAAGGTACTAATCCATTTTGTTCTGCTAAGTTTTTAGTAGATTGAATTAGGTTTTGTGCGGTTTCTTGAGAACCATCATTTAAACGAGCAAATGAACCAGTTAATTTAGCTGCTTCACCTGCACCAATACCTAAGTTCTTAGCTAATACATTAGTTCTTAATTGCGTTTGTAATGATACATCGTTTAATCCACCAAACTCTTTTGATAATCCCTTTGTTGTACCAACTGCATCTTCAAATACTGTCCCAAATAATGTTGTTGCTATATTAGAAGTATCTATTAAAGAACCACCTAATTGATATGAGGTATTCAATAATTTTTTACCAGCAACACTAGCACCAATCAGAGCTGCACCGAAACCACCTCTAAAAGTTGAGGTTAATACTTTAGCAGTATTTAAAACACCTCTTATGGTTGAATTTATTCCCTTATATACATTTATTTGTTTTTCTAAGAACTCTTTAGTCATTTTAGATTGAGTTCCATACTTTTCAGCAACTTCTAAATTACCATCTTGGGTTTTCAACATTCGGTTCAACGCATCGACTTCTGCATCACTTAAAGTTAAACTTACTTTTTTTGAAGCAATGGTTTTCTCTAATACATATTGTTCAGCTCGGTATGCATCACGAATGGATTGTTGGGTTTCTAAATCCTCAGGACCAGTCTCTGCCATTTTTTGCTGAAGAGCTTGTAATCTACTAACACCTTGTAGAGTACTATCTAATAATTCCTTTCTACCATCATCCGCCAGCATAGTACCATATACAGATTCAGCTATGCTTTGGGTTGTTTTTAAGCTTTCTTTTTGCTTCGATGTTAATCCACTATATAAAGATGATATAGAACTTAAATCCGCAGCTTGTGCTGAAATGGTTTTTTTAACATCTAATTCGGCTTCTTTAGTACCTAAAGCTGCTTTTAATCTCTTTTCTTGGAACTTTAATATCTTAGCAAGAGTAGCTTCGTTTTGTTGTAGTAATTTTTGTTCTTGCTCTGTTAACTCCGTCTCCTTTTGCTCTGCGGCAGTAATATCTTTGCGTAATTGTAAAATACGCTCACTAATCTTTAAATTTTGATTTAAATTATCTGCCATCTAACGATTTATTAAAAGTCTTTCAGTATTTTTTTTAATTCCTCACGGTCAGTTTCAATGGCCTTCATCAACTTTAATGCTTCAGGTGGAAGTTTGGCTTTTTCTGCTTTTTTGATAATTTGATTTGCTGTGTTTTTCTCTAATCCTTTAAAGAAAGCATTAACAAACTTATCAGCTGCAGAAAATAATCCTTCATTTGTAGTTTCTTTTTTCATAGTGAATTCTCCTATTTATACTTCTATAAATATAAGATATAAAAAAAGTGAAGATTATCTCCTAACCTTCACTTTTGACTTTTGTTGTATCTTTTTATACTCTTCCGATTCTTTCTTCTTCAAATCAGCCAACTTCTTAAAGTAGAACTTTCTCCATTGGATTGGCATGAAGTAAACATCTCGCCAAGTAAATCCGTTACCAAAGTTAACCAACTCCCAAATTTGGTTGTGAAGTTGGATACTATAATCACTCGGTAGGGTAAAAAAAGCTAATCCCAAACGGGATATCGAGTGCCTCCGCTTCACCCGTTATCTCCGAAGTAAATTCGAAGGTTAAATCCATATCAGGACTGATTTCTTTAACAAATTTTCTGAATGCTTTGGTATCCATTGCTAAGAATGAATTCTGAACCCACTTCGTGATGAATCCTCTATCTGAGTTACCATCTATTGATTGAATCATATATTTCAAACGAGTAGTTACATCAAATGTAGTATCTCCCTTACCTTTGTACAATCTAGCTAATGCTTGATTTTCTTTGGTAATTTCAATCTCATCACCATGTGTTAGAAGTTTAAATTCTAACTCTACACCACTCTTTGGTAACTTAAATTTATATCTATTATCACCATTTAAGATTTTTTCATCAAAATCTTTGGTTTTAACTTTTGATAAATCAATTGTTACTTGTTGTGGTTCTAATGTAAATGGGTCAGTTACTTCTACACCATAATCTGCACCATATCCCATTACTCTTGTTGCTAAAAGAATTGCGTTTTTATCACCAATAAAAATATCATTGATATTAACATCCCTTTCAACCACTACTGATTCGAAAAGTTTATCCAAAACCACACCCTTTTTGATTAGAGATTGAGAAGCAAGAATATCTTCTTCTCTTGCAGTCATATATTTGATTTCAATGTTACCTTTTCTGAGAGGATGATTTTCTGGGTAAACTAAACCCTTTGATGGTAAGTCAATGATTTCCGTTGGAAATTCAAATTTTGTATCGCTCATATTAAACCTTTATTTGTTTGTATATATAAGTATATCAAAATAAAAAAGTTATAAAATGAAAAAAGGTTCTCACAAAGAGAACCTTCTTCAAATATAATAGTAGTGGATAATTTATTAGAATTCTAAGATAGCGTAATCGTATGCTAAAGTTAATTCGATATCAGCAGGGTCATTAGAAGAGAAATCCAAATCGTTGAAGTTAGCTGCTGCAATAAATGCACCTTTTAACTTCCATTGTTCGATTTTATCACCAACAGGACCTAACATATAAAAATCGATATCTTTTTTGTAGAAATCTGCGTATCCTTTTCTACCAGTTAAAGATTCATATCCCAATCTCACCCATTCCATTACCTGTTGTGCACCTGAAGGTACAATTGGGTCATACAATGTGATGTTGATATCCTGCCACTCACCTTTACCTTGTAGTTTTCTATAAGTGTTGATGTGGTCTAACTTCACAGTTTCGAAGTTGATTGAAGGTCTTGCCGCTGTTTTGATTAAGTATGATTGAATACCATCAATCTCCATAATATAGCGGTTCTTCATCTTCGGTTCGAAGTTGGTGAAGAACATTTCGTTAAATTCTAATACTTCTGCCATTTTATATTTCCTCTTTTATACTAATAAATATTAGTTATTCACTTTTTTGTTTATGCTGAGAACGATGCTCCAGTTGGTAAGATGTTGAAATCAATTACAATGAATTCAGCGGTCTTAGCCGGTTGTAGGAAAATCTGTCCAGCAAGTATGTTTCTATCAACTACATCAGGTGTGTTGTTAGTCTCATCCATAACCACTTTGAATGCGTACAATCCTTGTCTTTGTTGGATACCCTCTAAGTAAGGTTGTACAGTGTTGATAAATCTACCTCTTGTCTGAGCGGTGTTTTGTTCGAACACTAAATAACGAGATGTAGATGCTACAAACTTCTTAACAGCGATTAACAATCTTCTTACATTGATTCTATCCAATGCCGATGCTTTGTCCTGAAGAGTTTTCTGTCCGAATGCCACAATACCTTGTCCAGGGAATGCTGCGATTGGGTTTACTTTGTTTTCGTATAAAGTATCTCTTTCAGAGTGTGTTAATCTATTAAGAACTGATACTGCTCCTACGATACCACCTCTATTCAAACCAGCAGGTGCAAACCATTCAGCTGCGATAGCGTCATTTGCTGCGTAAACCGCTGGAAGTAATACTGAAGGTGGAACGGAAATTAGTTTGTTAGTATTCGTATCTACTGTCTTAACCCAAGGGTAGTAAGTTCCAACATAGTTAGAATCTACTGCGGTTGCCTGAGTTGTTGCTTCTGAGATAGTATCATCATAATCGTTGAAATCAGCGATATAGAATGCATCTTGTCTAGCTTCCACAACATCAATTGCTTTAGTTACAACTGATGGGTGTAAACTTCTTACAATACCTGGAGTTACCAACATATTGATATCCCATTCATCAGCGTTTGAAACTGCGTTCAATGCTTGAGCGTATGCAGTATATCCACTAGCTGCGGTAGATGAACAATCAAATCCTTGCGTATTTGAACCACCCCATTCAGTATCACCAGCTTTAGCGATTTTCTTAGCAGGAGATTTACCATCGAAACCACCTTGGAATGCTAAAGTAAATTGTCTCTTCACCATATCAGATGAATCAGAACCACTCATTACATATGATAAACCTACACCACTTACATTACCATCAAATCCGAAGTCCACATTTGAACCAGTTTCAGCGTTATCAGGAAGAACATTTAAGTAGTTAGCGTTATCAACTTTAACACCAGCAGTTTCGAAATCGAAACCAGCGTAGTAAGTTGGAGAACCAGCAGTATTACCAGTCGATGAAGTTGAGTAAACCACAGCAGGTACTAAAGTTTCATCAGAACCAACATAAATTGGGTTAGTATATGCTCCATGTGCGAATGGTGCAGCTGATACAGGATATGTTCCTGCAGCTTTAACTTCTACTCTAATATATTTTGAGTTATTCAACCAATCACCATATTCAGTAATCTTACCATTTGAATCGATTGTAGCGAATCTATCACCGATTCTTCTAGCGATAAAGTTTGGAGATGCTGGGTCTAAGTTTACATTATTAAATGTTTCTAATACTGATTTTCTCTTATCAATATCTGAGAATGCTCTTACAGTTACTGAGAAAGTTGAATAATCGGTACCACCATCTTCACCGGCTGCTTTTACATTGGAGATTGAAATTTTGAATCTTGTGTTTTCGTTGTTACCATATCCTAAAGTGTGGAAACGGAACAAATCATATCTCTCACCAGAAATAAGTTGTGATTTTACATATGGAGTGTTTGCAGGAGATGCTCCAGTTGCAGATACAGTATCACTCAATACACCTCCACTAAATACTTGGTCTGCTAATGCCAATCCAATTACAGGACCTGCTTCAGAATCATTAGAGAAACTAATATCATCAACAACATCAGAGAAGTAAGTATAAGTGTATCCAGCTTTAGAACCAAATGGTGATTCACCAAATACATCACTTACATCATTTGTAGCTGATGATAATAAAGATGAAGATACCCATCCAATACCACTACCACTAACTAAGAACGAACCAGATACTGAATCATCAGCGATTACATTAAATGTACCAAATCCAACTTCGTCATCACCATTTGCGGTTGAGTGAAGAGTTGCCGCCAATTTAACAGTTCCATCCGAACCACTAGCTAATAGACCAATTGGGTCTACTTGAGTATAACCACCGGTATCCATTACCCTTACAATAGTTGCAACTCCAGCCTCTCTAAGATAGTTCTGAACTGCGTACTCTGTATAGTAAGTTCCATCAGGTGTACCAAATTTATCCTCAAATTCAGATTGAGTTCTTACAATTGTTGGAACAAATGCCGGTCCTTGTTTGAAAGGTCCTACGAATGCTGCTCCTATTTCTCCGATTCCTTGAGCTAAGAAAGAGAGGTCATTCTCTCTTGTGAATACTCCAGGTGATACAATTCTTTCTGCCATAATTACTATTTCTCCAATAAGTTTATTTTGATAATAAAATCAAATACACATATAAATATAAGGAAAATCCTCAAAAGATAATTTTAAGATTTTTTTTCAATTACATCTTATGTAACCAACATCATCACAAAGAATGATGTTTAATTTGTGATTTTACTCAACAATTAAATGTTTTCAACATTATCAAATCCGAAGTGTACTCCTAATTCGTAAGCCAATAATGGATATGCAAATTCATAAATTGAACTACCAGTAATAGCAGAGTTATCTACAATATCAGCAGTATATTCTTCAGTACCACTTACAATTTGATTTTCATAATTCCAAACACTTTCGGTAATTACTTCACCTGGATTATCTGGGTCTGGAACTTCTTGCTCTACCGAAGAACTAACTAATTCAGTTCTTGTGTACTCTCTTTCTCTTACAACAGAAGAAGTCATTGGAAACTGATATTCCTCTTTTATAAGATGGTTTTTTGCATCCCATTGGTTATTTGTATAAGATGGATTATGTAAATCAAAATCAATAGCAGATGCAGAAGCTGCTGTATCAGCACTCATATAGAGTTTTGGGAATACTCTAATAAGACCTCTATCTTTTTGGATTTCGAATCTATTAATTCTTACATAACCATCGGATGTAATACCTTTATCGGTACCAATTTGCGTATTAATGTGTAATGCCATGTCTTTTTTCCTTTATATATAAATATAACTCGTCAATGAATAAATACAATCTTTAAATTATTTCATTAAACTTTTTATCATTTCTTTCAATTCATCAATCTGAGATTGTTGTTCTTTGAGTTGTTTTTGTTGATGTACTATAACTTTTTGTAAATCTCTATATTGAGTTTGTTGTTCTTTAGCTCCCTCAACTAATAGAGGTATCATTCTTTCATACTTAATGGTTAAGTAATCAAGACCAGTCTTAGATTTAACACTACCATCTTCCAATACTTCAGAATCAAATGGTGCAAGAGTTACTACTTCAGGTAGAATAGCTTGTACTTGTTGTGCAGATAAACCTAATTGTAAACTTTCATCAGTATATCCATGCTCTTTAGCCGTATCATTGATTCGATAGTAGAAACCATCCAATCTCATAATCTTATCTAAAGCATTTTCTAACTTACCTTCTTTAGTTTTTAATCTATCATCAGAATAGTATGCTACAACATCCGAAGTACATCTAAATACTAAGTTTGAACGAACTTCACCAGTTGAAATCCAGAATCTCTCAGAACCACCAGTTACAACCCGGAATCTATCATTTGTATTAAACCCAATGTAAGTATTAGTATCACCTCTATGTCTAATGTAATCATTTACATGAACTTCATTCATCTGAGAGTTACCATTACCATCAAAGTAGTAGTTTGAGTCATGGTCATAGTAGATTGCACCATATACTCTATTGTAGAAGTATGCAATTGAGTTTCCACCTTCTCTACCAATGTATGCTACATTTTGACCATTTCCAGTTGAATTATCATGTATTCTTACATATGAATTCGTATTGTTGTTATTCGCATCTAATCTTAGGTTGATATCATTAAATGAGTTGATGGACATATTATCACTAAAGTTTCCATCAATATTTGTAGATGCAATACCATGATTAGAATAAGTATTGTAGTTAGCATTCCAGTCAAAGGACATGTATGCTATCTTATGCATAGAAGTTGAATATGTACCATACGATTGAGCATATCCTTTGTTACCATCAGAACCTAAGTAAATTGTATTAATTACAGCAGTATTCCATCTTGAGTTACCAGCAGGAATTGTGTAATAACTACCATTTCTATCGTAGAATCCATAAGCGTAGAATTTACCATCACCAACAGTAGCACCATCGGAAGTTGTAGTAAGTACATTTGAACCATTATGGTAAATTTCGGTTGCACCATTTCTTCTCCAAATGGTCATCCACTCATTATCAATATCATTGTAGATACCAGATTCATTGTTGTTTGCTGACATGAACACATATCTACCATTGATTGAGTATCCTTCCCAACCACCTTTACCACCACCATGAGTTTGAACAGTACCATAGTTACCATCCACACCACCTTGTCCAACTCTGAAGGTAACTTCATCGTTATCTCTGAATTCTACATAAGAATCCCGTGCTACTCTTACTGCCCAGTTTCCATCGGAATCTAAGATACCAATGTCATTAGAATCATTTGCGTAATAGTAACCTCTAACAGTACTTTGGTAACCATCTCTTACGATGATACCATGTGGGTTACCACTTCTAGCAACAGTCCAATAAACAGAAGATGCGTACCAGTGGTTACCAGTTGCTTGGTTATATAAACCTTCATTTTCATTATAGTTTCTAAACCAGTTATCAGCGTAGTATTCGTAAGCTCTGAAGTTGTTACTTCTTGATTGTCCATCTCCATTGAAACGATATGCATCATTGTTTCTATCATACCAAATATTACCATATACAACATCCATTTGAGAAGTTGCAGCAGGTTCTACATAATATCCAGTGTTATCTCTATCTCTGAATCGGTATGCATCTACATAACCAGCAAACTTTCTATCACCTACTTGGTTTACTTTGATTACTTTCCAACCAGAAATGTAACATCTTCGTGTACCACTAACCTGATTGTAGTTAAATAGTGCCTGCGGAGTCCAATATTTAGTTCCACTTTCAAATTGTCCTACGGAGTTACCGAATCCACCAATATATCCCGTTACTTTTCTCCAACCAGTATCTACATAGGTGTTACTCATTACCCAATAGCCATATGAACCAGGGTTACCACCCAATGAACCAAATCCACTATTGTAATCAACAGAACCCATATAGTGTCTTTGTGCACCATTGTAAGAACGAATCCAACATTCCATATAGAACACATCGTCTTGGTCAACAGGAATAAATGGGAAACCACTTCCATATGGACCACCAACATATACACCTCCATCACATTGAATTGCATATCCACCAGGTGCGGATGAGTCATTTACC
>Ga0255769_10003169_pt1 | contig 16862 bp, 10 predicted proteins | sample 041ome_9_FD_179637 | JGI IMG/M metagenome (GOLD analysis project Ga0255769, IMG submission 179637) | Coastal salt marsh microbial communities from the Groves Creek Marsh, Skidaway Island, Georgia - 041413US metaG (version 2) | ecosystem: Environmental > Aquatic > Marine > Intertidal zone > Salt... | reverse complement strand
GTAAACCCTTTTGCTTAAAGGGTATAATGTCGGTATCGGATGCAAAGAAAGCGGTTGAAATCGGAGCAGATGCTATAATGGTATCTAATCACGGCGGGCGACAACTGGACGGCAGCCGCGCTCCCTTTGACCAACTGGCGGAAATCATGGATGCCGTAGGAGACGACATTGACGTTATTTGCGATGGTGGTATCCAGCGAGGGACCCATGTGCTGAAGGCTTTGTCCCTGGGCGCCAAAGCGTGTTCGGGCGGTCGGTGGTATCTCTATGCGCTTGCGGCTGCGGGTGGAAAGGGTGTGGAGCGAGCACTTACTAACATGCAGAGTGAGCTTATCCGCGACATGAAGTTGATGGGTATGCGCTCATTAAGCGATCTCAGCCGCGAGAACCTGCGATTTCGGTAATCTCTGCCGCCTGAACCTCCGGCCCCGGCAATCCCCGCTTCGACAGTGTCTGATCGAGCCCCTATTGCCAAAGCTTTGCGGACCGACTCGCGCTGTATCCCGGTCCAACAAAACCCTTTGACGCCACCGCCGGCGCTAACTTTGTTGCTGATGTTGCACGACCTCGCAATAGATCCGCTGTCTAAATCCACAGAGTAACAAGTTCTTTAAAAGAACTTTATTAAATTAACTCGCGGAAATTGCTATATTTCGCCGCGTTGATCAGACTTATTTTAGTTCTTAAATGGAACTAGTAAGTAATTTCAAGAATTATTAGTGAGTGTTCCGCCCCTGAGTGGGGGCGCTTCCGACAGCGGGGAATGAAGATGGCCCAGTTAGACGCTACAGAAATAGACGAGTGGACAGAATCCCTCGATGCTGTACTGAAATTTAATGGCCCTGCGGCCACAGGGCAGTTGCTGCAACATTTATCCGAGCACGCCCAATCCTCTCGGGTACCGTTGCCCGATGCGATAACCACGCCTTTTCGCAACACCATTTCTGCTGAGGACGAGCGGCTTATGCCGGGCGATCTATTCATGGAACGGCGTATCCGTTCATTGGTCCGCTGGAATGCCATGGCGATGGTGATGCGCGCCAATGACAATGAAGATGGTCTGGGCGGGCATATCTCCAGCTTTTCTTCCAGCGCAACGCTCTACGACGTGGGTATGAACCATTTTTTCAGGGGTACGGCCAATGGGCATCCCGGTGATCTGGTGTATTACCAGGGACACAGCGCTCCCGGTATGTATGCGCGATCATACCTCGAGGGCGTGCTCAGTGAGTCGCAGCTGGAGAATTTCAGAAGAGAGGTCGGAGGCGCCGGTCTATCCTCTTACCCCCACCCGTGGTTGATGCCCAACTATTGGCAGTTCCCCACCGTATCCATGGGGCTTGGGCCGATTCAGGCGATCTATCAAGCCCATGTCATGAAGTATCAGAGCAAGCGCAGCTTGGTAGATCATCGCGATCGAAAGATCTGGTGCTTCCTTGGGGACGGTGAGTGCGACGAGCCCGAGTCACTCGGTGCCATCGCGCTGGCGGGCCGCGAGGGACTGGGCAACTTACATTTTGTCGTGAACTGCAATTTACAGCGGCTCGACGGGCCCGTGCGCGGCAATGGCAAAATTATTCAAGAGTTGGAGGGTGTCTTCAGAGGCGCAGGATGGCAGGTCATTAAGGTGATCTGGGGCCGCAAGTGGGACCCATTACTTGAGCGTGATCACGGTGGGCGACTGCAAAAAATTATGGACGAGGTCTGTGATGGAGAGTTGCAGAACTGCAAGTTTAATGGTGGCGCCTACACCCGGGAGCACTTCTTCGGTAAGCACCCGGAGACGTTGGCTCTGGTCAAGGATCTGAGCGATGAGGACATCATGTACCTCAATCGCGGAGGGCATGATCCTTACAAGGTCTACGCGGCATACGCTGCGGCCTGCGAGGAAGTAGAGAGACCTACGGTGATTCTTGCCATGACCGTAAAGGGCTATGGCACGAGTGAGGCGGGTGAGGCGTCAAACGAAACCCACTCTCTGAAAAAATTGGACCTCAAAAGCCTGCAGGCCTTCAGGGATCGTTTCGGCGTTCCCATCAGCGACAAAGATCTCAAGAACGTGCCTTTTTATCGGCCACCCGATGACAGCCCTGAGCTGCGTTACATGAGGGAGCGACGGGCCGAGCTGGGTGGTAGCGTGCCGGCCCGCCGGGTGACGTCTTACTCATTGCCAGCACCACCGCGTACTGCTTTCTCGAGTCAGTTGAAGAGCTCGGGCAAACGACAAATCAGTACCACCATGGCCTTTGTTCGCATCTTATCCACGCTACTCAAGGACAAGACGATGGGTGAGCGGGTGGTGCCGATAGTGCCAGACGAAGCGCGCACTTTTGGTATGGAAGGCATGTTCCGGCAGATGGGGATCTATTCCTCAGTCGGACAGCGCTATACCCCACATGATTCGGGGGGAATTCTTTATTACAAAGAGGCGGAAACGGGACAAATTCTGGAAGAGGGTATTAACGAAGCGGGTGCATTCTCTGCCTGGCTTGCGGCGGCAACGTCCTACAGTGTGTCGGACTATCCGATGGTGCCCTTTTATATCTTTTACTCGATGTTTGGCTTTCAGCGGATCGGTGATTTGGCCTGGGCCGCCGGTGACTCTCAGGCGAGGGGATTTTTGATCGGCGCGACTGCTGGGCGGACCACGCTGAACGGTGAAGGCCTGCAGCACCAGGACGGGCACAGTCATCTTCTGGCGTCGACAATTCCCAACTGCATCAGCTATGACCCTGCCTACGCCTTTGAGCTGGCCGTCATTATTCAGGACGGGATGAGAAGGATGTTTGAGGACGGCAAGAACTGTTTCTATTACATCACTACGATGAACGAAAACTATGCTCATCCCGATATGCCTGAGGGCGTTGAGGAGGGTATCGTCCGCGGGATATATCTGTTGCGACGCAGTCAGAGATCTGGTGGACAAACGGTCCAGCTCATGGGTGCAGGAGCAATCTTGCGTGAGGTAGAGGCTGCGGCGGAATTGTTGGAGCAGGACTACGGCGTGGCTGCCAACGTTTGGAGCCTGACCAGCGTCAATGAACTCGCCCGCGAGGGCAATGACGTTATCCGTTGGAATCGGCTCCATCCGATGGATACACCGCGCGTTCCCTATCTGACTCAACAGCTCGCAGATGCGTCGGGGCCCTTTATCGCGGCTACGGACTATCAAAAAGCGCACACGGATCAGTTGCGGGAATTTATTCCGGGCGAATTCACCGTGTTGGGCACTGACGGCTTCGGCAGAAGTGATACCCGCCAGCAACTGCGGCAGCACTTTGAAGTGAGCAGAGAGCATATTGCTGTGGCAGCGCTGAAGGCGTTGGCAGACCGCGGCGAGGTCGACATTAAGACGGTGGCGCAGGCGATCAGCCAATGGGGCATTGACGCCGATAAACCCAACCCCATGCACGCGTAACGGCGATAGAAGGAATCTAGCTATGGCTGAACAGCTAATCAAAGTGCCGGATATCGGTGGCGCTGAAGGCGCAGAGGTCGTCGAGGTATTGGTTGCCGTCGGTGATGTGATTGAACTTGAGCAAAGCCTCATTGTGGTCGAGTCAGACAAGGCATCTATGGAGATTCCCGCGTCGTCGGTGGGGACCGTCACTGAACTGCGGGTGGCGGTGGGTGACGCCGTCTCTGAGGGGGATGTGATCCTGGTGCTGGCCAACGAGGGTGCGGCCAGCACCCCCGGGCAGATGGCGCCAGAGCCTGAACCCGAAAAAGCGATCGAGCTACCTGAGCCCAGCGCCAGCCAAGCGCAAACAGCGAGTACTGGGGCTACCGATACCTCCAGCCCTGCCGCGGGTGAGGTGACCTCCGTGCCTGTTCGCATACCGGATTTGGGTAGCGACCAGGGTGCCGATCTGGTCGAGATATTGGTGCCGGTGGGTACGATGGTGGCGGAAGGAGATTCACTGGTTTTATTGGAGTCGGACAAAGCGTCGATGGAGGTACCTGCTCCCGCGGCGGGCGTGATCAGTGAATGGTTGGTTACCGTGGGTGACACGGTGCAGGAAGGGCTAGTCATTGCCGCCTTGCAAGTGAACGCTCCCGCGACAATTAGCGCCCCCGACGCGCAGGCCGATGCCCATGCGACCGAAGCCCATGTGAAGGAATCACCCGCTCCCGCCGTAATCCCTGCGGCGGCCTCGGTGTCGCCAGAGCGCGCGAGCCAGGATGATACAGAGACTGTAGCCATCCCCGCCGCCGTGATACCCCCTGTTGAGGTTGCAGGTACCGTCTATGCTGGACCAGCGGTACGCAAATTGGCGCGGGAATTTGGTGTTGCGCTGCATAGGGTGCGTGGCACCGGTGCCCGGGGCCGGATCCTTAAGGAAGATTTGCAGCAATACGTCGCTCGCGCCTTGGCAAGTCCCGAGTCTGCCTCGGGGACGTCGGCGGGTCTGCCCACGGTACCCGAGGTCGACTTTGCGCGATTCGGCCCAGTGGAGCGCACCGCTAGGCCACGCATCGACAAATTGACCGCGAGCAACATGGTGCGCTCTTGGCTGAATGTTCCCCATGTCACCCAATTTGATGATGCGGACATCAGTGATTTAGAGCAGTTCCGCAAGGCGCTGAAAGCCGAGGCGGAGCAGCGCGGCCTGCGCCTCTCGCCACTGCCTTTCATCATCAAGGCGTGTGCCGTGGCGCTGGCAGATCACCCCAAACTCAAAGCCTCGCTGGCAGATGGCGGCGAGACGCTGGTCATGAAGGACTACTGTCACATCGGTATGGCGGTGGATACGCCGGGAGGTCTAGTAGTGCCCGTGATTCGCGATGTTGACAAAAAGTCGATCTGGACGCTGGCGTCAGAAATCACAGCGTTGGCGGCCAAGGCGCGTGACAAGCAACTGAAGCCAGACGAAATGCAGGGCGGCGTTTTCACTGTCAGCAGCCTCGGCGCTATTGGCGGGCGCGGATTCACACCGATCATCAATGCGCCGGAAGTCGGCATTCTGGGTGTGGGTCGAGCGGCAATCCAGCCTGTTTGGGATGGGGCGGCATTCCAGCCCCGCAGTATGTTGCCCCTTGCCCTGTCCTATGACCATCGGGTGGTCAACGGCGGAGATGGCGGGCGATTCCTGTCAGCCCTCATCGCGCTGCTGGCAGATGTCCGGCGGATGGTGATGTGACGCCGGTGCGCCTCGGATTGGAGCGACCATGGTTTGAGTCTCGCGCGACACAGAGGGTGTGCTGATGGATGACTGCACCCCGGGACAATGTACCGCCCGTCGCCTGCACGTTGGGGCGGTGGTGCTGGCCGCGGGTGCAGGCAGTCGTCTGGGCTTCAAACCCAAGGGCTTGATTTGTGTTAACGGCGAGCCGCTGCTGAGGCGTCAGCTGCGGATGCTGTCTGAGGCGGGGGCGGATGAGTTGGTGGTGGTGCTCGGTCACTACCGTGAGCACCTCATGCCGTTACTGGCGGACTATGACGTAACCGCGGTAGTGCAACCGGAGGACGCGCACTCGCAGGCGGCATCACTCAAGCTTGGGGTTGCGGCTTTGTCCGAGAGCGTCGATGCCGCTCTTGTTGTGCCAGTTGATATGCCCGCTTTGGAAGTCCAGGATCTCATCGCCCTGATCGGGGCCTACAAGCATGCTGAGTCCCACATTGAATTTGTCGGGCCTCGGGTGAATGGTCAACCCGGCAACCCTGTTCTGCTCAGTCGCGCCGCAGTAGCGCAAGTAAGCAGAGGGGAGGGTGAATTCGGCAGCGGGCAATGGCGTCATCGGGAGGCGTCATGGGCCCTGAATTGGATCACTGACAACCTTCACTACCTAATCGATATCGATACCCCTGACCATCTGCGACACTGGGCCGACGGGCCGTCTGGATCCTAGATAAGCCCCCCACGCAACCACTGATGCTGCCAGCGGATGGGTAGGAGGGCGGCAGGTATCTCGCGACAAGACTCTGAGGAGGATTAGAGTGCTAGCACCATTACCCTGACCGCCAGGGCGATCAGACAAACACTCGCCAGGCCAAAGAGCGCAAAGCGAATCGGAATGGTATTGACGTTGGCCTGCCACACGCTATGCAGCACGCGCAAGCCGGCATAACCCCAGGCGAGATTCACACTCAGCGTAGAATTATCACCCATCAGCGCCAACATAATTACCACGGGGTAGAACACCGTTGGCTGTTCCATCAGATGGGTGTAGTTATGTGAAATCCAATTGGCTTTGGCAGGCATTTGCGCCTCGCCATCCGCGCCACGCGCGCCGGCGGGCATATCTCCCAAGATAATACCGGCTGCCTTGAAGGCGGGTAGCCGGCGAGCGAGTAGCCAAAGGAAAACAATCATGGACCAACCGGCCAAAACGGCGGCGGGGGCAAGAATAGCAGTTTCGGTTTGCATCGATTTCTCCCAGAGTGATGTTCTGATGTTGCTTTTATGACATACCACCCCAGCCTTGGGGTGTTGGGCCTGCGCGTGGAGCGCTTTGCGAGCTTCCCGCCAGGCTGGACCTGCAGTGTGCGCCCTAAGTCCCCCTGCGTGCTAGACTTCGCGCTCTTTTTTCTGGAGATCGGTCCATGGTGATTCTGCCCAAAGTGCGCGGTTTTCTGTGCACGACGACCCATCCAACGGGATGCCTCGAGAACGTGCGGCGGCAGGTCGCTCATGTGCGGGGAAAGGGCGAGATATCTGGCGGCCCGAAGCGCGTGTTGGTGCTGGGCGCTTCCACTGGTTATGGGCTCTCCTCGCGGATTACAGCCGCTTTTGGCTCGGGTGCCGCGACCATTGGCGTATTTTTCGAGAAGCCGGGCAGTGAACGCAAGCCCGGTACTGCGGGTTGGTATAACTCGGCAGCGTTTCATCAACTGGCAGAGGAGGCGGGCGTTTACGCCAAAAGCCTCAACGGTGATGCGTTCTCGGATGAAATGAAAGCGCGTGTCATTGATCTCATAAAGGAAGACCTCGGACAGGTGGACTTGGTGGTTTACAGCCTGGCAGCGCCGCGCCGAACGCATCCAAAAACGGGGGAGGTCTTCAATTCGACGCTCAAACCGATTGGGCGCGCCACCACGCAAAAGGGGGTGAACACGGATAAGGAGGCCATTCAAGATTTTCACCTGGAGCCTGCAACTCAGGAAGAAATTGACCATACCGTGGCGGTGATGGGCGGTGAGGATTGGGAGATGTGGATCACGGCGCTGGCCGAGGCGGGTGTTCTGGCCGAGGGCGTTAAAACCACGGCGTACACCTATATCGGCGAGAAGATCACCTGGGATATTTATTGGCACGGCACCATCGGTGCCGCCAAGCAGGATCTTGACCGGCGGGTTAAAGGTATTCGCGAGCGCCTGGCTCCGCTGGGAGGCGATGCCCGGGTATCGGTGCTGAAGGCTGTCGTGACCCAGGCCTCCGCCGCGATTCCGGCGATGCCTATTTATCTTGCGATTCTGTTCAAAGTGATGAAGGCGCGCGGTGTTCATGAGGGGTGTATTGAGCAAATCGACCGTTTGTTCCGTGACCGCCTTTACGGTGATGGTGATCTCGATGACGAGGGTCGCTTACGCGTAGATCAGTTAGAGCTCGATCCTGAGGTGCAAGCCGAAGTGGCGGGTATTTGGGAGCAAATCGATACCGATAATCTCAAATCTCTCGCGGATTTTGACGGCTACCGGCAAGAGTTCCTCCAGCTATTTGGCTTTGGCGTTGATGGCGTCGATTACGCGGCTGACGTTGACCCGGATATTGCGATCGGCGCTTTGGTTGAGTGAGATGCAGCCCCACGGTGAGGTTAGGGCATTAACCCCCCGGGTGCGTCGCATCGTCGCTCCCAATCCCGGCCCGATGACAGGCTCCGGTACCAATACCTACGTGATTGGTGATACTGAATTGGCAGTCATTGATCCCGGCCCTGCGATACCCAGCCACGTTGAGGCGATCCTTGCCTGTGTTGGTGACCGCCTGCGCTATGTGGTTTGCACCCATACTCATCCCGATCATTCCCCGGGCGCGGCGGTGCTGGCGGCAAAAACAGGCGCCACGTTGGTAGGGCGAGTCACTGCAGACGACCGACATCAAGACCTGACGTTTCAACCCGAGGCCCAGGTGGAGGATGATGCGCGTATTGCAGGTGATGGATGGACGCTGCGGGCGATCCGTACCCCCGGGCATGTAGATAACCATGTGTGTTATTTGCTCGAGGAGGAGGGTGTCGTTTTCGCCGGAGATCACATCATGAATGGCTCCACGGTGGTGATTGTGCCCCCGGGTGGGAGCATGGCGCACTACATCGCCTCGCTAAAACGATTGCTAGAATACGATGTGCGCACGGTCGCACCGGGACATGGTGATCTCATCCCCGATTGCCGCGCCGAGGTGGAAAAACTGGTACGTCATCGGCTGATGCGAGAAGCCAAAGTGGCGCGCGCGCTGGCATCTGAACCCCAGTCGCTCGATACGCTGGTGCTGTCTGTTTACGACGACGTCGATCCCGCGATGCATGAGTGGGCAAAGCTGTCGCTACTGGCGCACCTCATTAAATTAGAGAGCGAGGGACGTAGTGTGCGGTCCTCGGTCGAAGGTGAAGAGCGTTGGTGCGAAGCGGCCTGACCCGCGGTGCCTCCGAAAACCATGCAGCTTAACCAGCGGATCTGGCAACGCAACTAGTCAACGCGAGAAGTAAAGAGGAAGGATAAAAAATGAACGGTTTGATGATGGACATCCCGCTGACGATCACCTCGATAGTCCGGCACGCAGAGCGGGTGCACGGACACAAGGAAATCGTCTCGGTCACCCGGGACAACCCGCGTCATCGATATACCTACCGGGACTGTTTTGCCCGGGCTCGGCAGCTGGCTAACGCCATCCAGGCATGGGGTCTGGAGCAAGGTGACCGCATTGCGACCCTCGCCTGGAATGACTACCGGCACATGGAGACGTACTATGGCTCTGCGTGCTCAGGTTACGTCTGCCACACTATCAATCCGCGCCTTTTTCCCGAGCAGATTGTCTACATCATCAACCACGCCGAGGACCGCTATGTGTTTCTCGACCCCGACTTTTGGCCACTGATCGAAGGGATTGCTGATCAGTGCCCCGCGGTGGAGGGGTGGGTGATAATGACAACCCAAGAACACATGCCAGCGACTGAACAGGGCAATGTGCTGTGCTACGAGGACTTGTTGAGCCCGCAGAGCGATGCGTTTGTGTGGCCCGATCTTGATGAGCAAGCTGCCTGCTCGCTCTGTTACACATCGGGTACCACGGGTAATCCGAAAGGGGTGCTCTACAGTCATCGCTCGACGGTGTTACACACCTACGCCACGCTAATGCCCGACGCCATGAACATCTCCAGTGGCGACGTCATGTTGCCAATCGTGCCGATGTTCCACGTCAATGCCTGGGGTAACCCGTATGCCTGCCCCGTAGCGGGCGCAAAAATGGTGATGCCGGGCAATAAAATGGGCGATGGCCCCACCTTGGCGGCACTGATTAACGAGGAAGGGGTCACGCTGTCTGCCGGTGTGCCCACAGTCTGGTTAAATCTGCTCACACATTTGCGGAGTTCTGGCGCGCGCGTCGATACGCTCACCCGCGTCGTCGTCGGTGGGTCAGCGTGCCCCCTCTCGGTCATGGAAGAGTTCGACACCTATGGCGTGGATACGCGCCACGCGTGGGGTATGACGGAGATGAGTCCGCTGGGGACCACCAACCATGCAGGAGGACACCGTGCCTTGTATTCCCGCGAGCAGTTTGCCGAGATGCGTACCAATGTAGGAACGCCGATCTGGGGTGTCGAAATCAAGATTACCGACGACGACAATCAGGAATTGCCCTGGGACGGCAAGGCTTTTGGCGCGCTGAAGGTGCGAGGCCCGTGGATTTGCTCGAGCTACTTTAAGGTGGAGGGGTCTGAGGCCCACGCGGAGCCCGGCTGGTTTGAAACCGGCGATGTCGCCACGATCAGCCCTGAGGGGTTCGTATCGATCACCGATCGCACCAAAGATGTCATCAAGTCGGGGGGCGAATGGATTTCGTCCATCGAGGTGGAAAATGTGGCGACCGGACACTCGAAGGTTGCAGAGGCAGCCGTTATTGGCCGAGTGCACGAGAAGTGGGGAGAGCGGCCGCTGCTCATCGTGGTGCGTGCGCCGGGTGAGGAGCCCACGCCGGAGGAACTCAAAGCCTATCTCGACGGCAAGATCGCCAAGTGGTGGATTCCCGATGACGTGCAGTTCGTCGATGAAATGCCCCACACCGCGACAGGTAAAATCCAGAAAACCGCGCTGCGCGAAATCTTTGCGGATTATGCCTTTCCGGCGTGAACTGTGAGCGCATTCACTCATGCATTTTGCAGGTCTCGCAGAATGGCGCCCCGGCAGTGCCTGAGAACCCGCAATGGGTGACGCCATGGCCAATGACGCAGAGCGACGTGGTGACAATGTGGTAGATGTCATCATTCCCGTTTACTCGGGTGTTGAAGAGGTCAAGGCCTGCCTCGAGTCTGTACTTGCGTGTCGCAATGCGTCTTTGGGCGAGATTATTGTCGTCAACGATTGCTCTCCCGAGCCCGCTATTCATACCTATTTGCAAGGGCTCGCCGATGAGGGATTGATTACCCTGTTGGTGAACCCCGAGAACGAGGGATTTGTGCGAACCTGTAATCGCGCTGCGACGGTGCGGCCCGAGCGAGATTTTGTCTTACTCAATGCCGATACCGAAGTCCATGGCGATTGGCTCGATCGACTTGCGGCGCATGCCGCGAAGCAGACCCAAGTCGCGACCATCACGCCCTTCTCCAACAACGCGACTATCGCCAGTTACCCCTGGGGCGGCGCCCAGCGCGAGACAGCGGGGGATATTCCCGTTGCCGACATCGACGATGCCATGCGTGTCGCGAACTCGGGTGCAGCATTGGCTCTTCCTACCGCGATCGGGTTTTGTATGTATGTGCGTCGCGAGGCCTGGCAAGCCGCGGGGGGCTTCGACGAGCGGTATGGCAGGGGTTACGGCGAGGAGGTGGAGTTTTGTCTTGCCACTGCCCAACAGGGTTGGACTCACTGGTTGGCTTGCGACGTGTTTGTATACCACGCCGGCGGGGTTTCTTTTGGTTATGAATCGACGCAGCTCAAGTCTAAGGCTCAGCAGATCATAGACACCCGTTATCCGGAGTTTCCCAAATTAGTACAGGACTGGGTAAAAGAGGATCCGGCGCTGGACGCGAGAATACGCTGCGATATGGAGCGGATCAAAGCTGATGGCAGTTCACGCATCCTGCACGTGACCCACCAGCTAGGCGGCGGCGTTGAGCAGCACATTCAAGACCTTGCGAAAGCCAGCTGGCAGCACGGGCAATGTCAAAGTATCGCTCTGCGACCTTGGGGTGACGAGGCGTTGGCTCTGGCGGTGATTGGTACTGGGGCAGACTTCAGCAAAAGAATTTATGTGACGGAGGCGGAGCGCCTTGCGGCCGAGTTGATTGCTGCATTGGGCATCCAGCGGCTGCATTTCCATCACTACGCCGGGCTGCCGCAGTGGGTGCTGTCATTGCCCGAAAAATTAGGGCTCCCGTACGACGTGACTGTTCATGACTTCGTCACCGCTTGTCCGCAGTTCCATTTTCAGGATAGCGCGGGGCGCTACTGTGGCCGTCCAGCCGTTGCCGTATGTAACGAGTGCATTGCTCAGCGACGCAATCATTGGGATTTGGAGATTGAGCCGTGGCGCGGATTGTTCAATGAGCATCTCTGCAAGGCGCAGCGTGTCATCTGCCCAACGGGCTACGTTGCGGGTGTCATCAACGAGTACTTCCCAGCAGCGAATACGGTGGTTTGGCCGCATCCGGAGACGATAGACCCGACGCTGGCCCGACATCGGGAAGAGGGTCGGTCGCGCCTGAAGGTCGCGGTCGTCGGCGCGCTGTCATTGATCAAGGGTTTCGATGTGGTCGAGGCCATTATCCAGCTCGCGGAGGAGCGGGATTTGCCGCTCGATTTTGTGGTGATTGGGCCCACGATTCGCCCATTTTATAAGGGTTGCCGTGCGCTAGTGACAGGCCCTTACCCCCGCGAAGCGCTGCCTCATATTTTGCTGCGGGAGCGAGTGGACTGCTTCTTGTTCACACCCCAAATACCCGAAACATTTAGTTATGCCCTCACGTCTTGTTTGGCCACGGGTTTACCGATTGTGGCAACTCAGGTTGGTGCGTTTGCTGAGCGCCTGCGCGATATTGATCGTGCCCAATTGCTGCCCGCTGAGGCCGATGCCGAGACGATACTGGCAGCGTTACTTGCGCAACCGCGTGCCTACACTGTTGTCGGGGAGCCCGGAGTTGCCCCGGTGGTGGACGTCACTTCAGAGGCTGACTATGTCGCGCGGTACCTTGACGGAATCGCGGCTGCTGAGCCAAAGATTGAACGGCTGGCCGCCGCGCTGGCAGAGATCGATAAGACCGACAATCCGGCGAGCAGGGCAGCACCGCCGCTGGAAGAGCTACTCAACGCGGCGCTGGATCAGCATATCCCCGAGGCAACGGCTGAGTTGCGACGCCATGTGATGCATACCGCGCACTCGTTGGCACAGCGCGAGGAGCACTTGGCGGTCCGGGCCGACGAAGTGCAGCATCTGGAGCACGTTATCACTGAATTCAAGGTGGCCGCGGAGCGGGAAGAGGTCCATCTCAAGGCCGAGATTGCGGCGTTACAGGCCAGTAAAGAGGCGGATGTCGGTCATTTGATGCAGGTGTTGGAGGAGACGCGGCAGCACCGCGACCAATTGGTACAACGGCAAAGTCAGCTTCTGAACCGTGTGGTGGAGCTGGAAACCAGCACAATCTGGCTGGCCACTGCCCCCCTGCGAGGTGTGCTGCATCCGCTCAAGCGTCTATTCTGGTTTTTACCCGACTTCAGGCAGTGGGTTCGAAAGGTGCTGGTTTTTGTGCGCTACCATCATGCGATGGGCGGCTGGGAGGGGCTGCGCATAGCAATCGGGAGGCGATGGTCCCGGTGGGTTCGTCGGCATGGGGACACGGTGCCGTCGCCAGCCGCGGGCGCGACTATCTTGCCCACGCTGCCCGAGGGCCCCATTGCCTTTCTGTCTGCAGAAGTGCCTCAGCTGTCTGTTGTCATCCCCTGCTATGGCCAACATCAGGTCACGGCAGATTGCCTTCGCAGCATTTACCTCCATCCTCCATCGGTTAGCTTTGAAGTGATCGTTGCAGACGATGCGTTTGAAACGCCTTTTCAGCCTGACGACATGGGGATCACCGGTGTGGTGGTCTTACGAAACCTAGAGAATCTGGGTTTTCTGCGAACATGCAATGCCGCCGTTTCTGAAGCCCGCGGTGAGCGCATATTGCTTTTGAATAACGACACGGTGGTGATGCAGGGCGCAGTGCAAGCCATGTGGGAAACCTTTGATCGGTTTTCCGACGTGGGTGCCGTGGGCGCACAGTTGCTGTATCCCGACGGGCGCTTGCAAGAGGCCGGGGGTATCGTGTGGCGAGATGGCTCGGGCTGGAACTGGGGTCGCGACGAACACCCCACAGATCCCCGGTTCAATTATGTTCGCGAGGCGGACTACTGTTCGGCCGCCGCTTTGATGATCGACGCGCCCCTGTGGGCGGAAATCGGCGGTTTCGATGAGCGGTTCATGCCTTGCTATTACGAGGATACCGACCTGTGTTTCTCAATCAGCGAGCGGGGCAGGCGGGTACTCTATCAGCCAGCCGCGAAGGTTATTCATCTCGAGGGCGTGAGTCATGGCACTGATCTTTCACAAGGTCAAAAAGCCTATCAGGTGAAAAACCAATCGACTTTTGTGGCGAAGTGGGAGCAGAGACTGACAGGACATGGCCCCAATGGGCACAATCCGTTACGGGAGTGTGATCGACAAAAGCGCGTGCATGTGTTGTGGGTGGAAGCCTGCATGCTGACGCCGGACCAAGACTCAGGATCATTACGCACGCTGCGCTTGCTTAAGCTGTTGCTGTCGATCGGTTGCAAAGTCACTTTTGTCGCCGACAACTTGCTGGCCGAGGAACCCTATGGCCAACAGCTCCGTGATGAAGGAATAGAAGTACTCCACAGTCCCCACGTGCAGTCCATGGGGGATTACTTGCGCGAGCATGCCGGTCGATACGATATCGTCACGCTATGTCGGCATTACATTGCTATTCAATATATCGACGAGCTGAAGCAGCGCTACCCCGATACTCAGGTCTGGTTTGACACTATTGATCTCCACTACCTCAGGTTGAGACGGCAGTTTGATCTTGATGGTGCTGCCGCGACGAAAAAAATGGCCGGGCTTGCACATCAGGAAGAGTGTAGCGTCATCGCGCAATCCGATATGACCATCGTGGTCAGTGACGCAGAACAAGCGGAACTTGCGCGGGAAATGCCCAGTGCCCGCGTCACCATTATCAGTAATATCCATGAGCCTCAGGAGGTGGTGTCGTCTTTTGACAGCAGGAACGGCATCCTATTCGTGGGTGGGTTTCAGCACCCGCCCAATGTTGATGCAGTGGAATATTACGGTACCCATATCTGGCCCGCTGTGAGAGCTGCAATACCCGATGTAGAGACGTTTATTGTCGGAAGCCGCATGCCACAGAACCTCAAGAAATGGGGTGAGGAGCAGGGGCTAACCATGGTGGGATTTGTGGAGGACCTGACGCCCTTTTATGCAAACTGCAGGCTGGCCATAGCGCCACTGCGCTATGGCGCGGGCGTCAAAGGAAAGGTGAATCAGGCGCTGAGTTACGGGGTGCCCGTGGTGGGTTCATCAGTGTCCGTTGAGGGAATGGGTTTGATCCCTAAAAAGGAGGTTATGGTCGGCGATAGTCCTCAGGATTTCGTCTCGGCGATTGTGGAGGCGTATTCCGATGAGGTGCTGTGGCAAACGCTGTCCGTCAACGGATTGGCGTCTTTGGACGGACGCTTTACGTCCGACGTTGCCGCTCGCGCGCTGTGCGCGGCGCTTGCACCGTGGCTAGACGACCGGGAGCGGAAAACCGCTTTTTAGGCGCTGCTCTACCATCTCGTGCGCAACCTCATACAGCGACAGGTCCTGATCATTGAGTTGTCGAAGTTTTAGCCATGTATCTGAGGAGACGCCATCTTGTAGCGATTTTAGTTGTGCTTCGATGGGTGTTCCGTGATCTGGCGCGCTGATATTGTCAGCGGGTCGTTGCTGATAGCTGAAGTTCATGCCGTAACGGCTCAGCGTCTCACCGAAGCTTTTCACGTCAATATCGAAATATTCCACCCGGCCGAGACAGGGCACAAGGCTTATGTTGTTGATTGCCAGCTGCAAATCAAAATGGGCGCCTACTCCCTTGCGCGCTCGCTTTGGCGGTAAGTTATAGGCGCGACTCAAAAAGTTGGTCTGCGAATTCGAGATTTGTAGCCAGCTCTGGTCACCCTTGAGAGTGGTTATGACCCATTCCTCGAACCCTTCCATGCCCGTTGTCGCTTCGGGTGAGTCGCCGACTGCCGTGCGTTGCTCAAACAAAAATATCGATCGTATTCGCAGCAGTGGATGCCGAATGAAGACGACCGGTATGGGGCGAAAACTGAGTGAAGTGGGGGCGGGCAAGTGGATTTGATGGGATGAGTAAGCGACGGCGTTGGGGTGACGCCCGATAACGGTATTGAGTTGATCTTGATTGAAATTGGAGAACGTAAAAGGCCCGTCAAAGGTGATGTGCCGGTCGCCATAGTTCTCATCCAGCACGCGCTCGAAGGTCGTGCCAGCGTTTTTAAAGATGTGATAGTGCAGAAGCACGTTTCTTTTTTTCATCTTACTCGTTTCAGGCTGGATCTTGACGAGGGCGCGATGCGGTGGATGCGCCCCAGCTGAAAGTGCCACAGCTTAACGAGGGTGCCCGGACAAATCTATGAGAAACCGTTGCTAACTGGCGGAAGTAAGATGTGAAAACTACCTGTCGTCAGTCGGTTAATTGTGGACCTCAGTGTTAAAGTGGGTAGTCAGGGCGCGGGGTGCACGTTGGCGGGAATAAGCGTTGGGGACTTGCCGTCAAAAGAGCACGTGACAAAAGTTGTTTCAGCGCAGCGCAATCATTCAGGAATGAATAGAGTGACCGACGAAACGCCTACAGAACTGTCAGCACCCATTGCCATGGGAGAAAGGCTCGTGGCCGCCGGGTTGTTGAGCGCGCGCGACCTTGAGCGCGCGCGAATGGCTAAACGCGAGATGGGTTGCATGCTCGGCGAGGCGTTGGTGCGGCTCGGGCTCGTCGCCGAGGCCAATGTCACAAAATATTTGGCAGAAGAGCTGAACGTAAAGGTCGCGGATAAAGGGGATTATCCGGAAGAACCCGTGATCATCGAATCCCTACCCGAACATTTCTTGCTCAACAACAACGTCGTGCCGCTCTCCGCTAGCGATGACGGCATCGTGCTGGCCGCGCTCATGCCTCAGGATCCGTTTGTGAGGAAAGCACTGCAGTTGGCAACCGGGAAACGCATCGAATTGCACTTGGGTGTTGCAACTGATATCGAGGCGGCGCTGGAGCGCTATACCCAGACCGATGAAGAAGATGCGCTCGATAGCTTCGGCGCTTTTGATGTGAACGACACGGAATTCGTGGAACACCTCAAGGATCTCGCCAGTGAAGCGCCCGTCATCCAACGCGTGAATCAGATTATTCAACGCTCACTTGATATCGAGGCGTCAGATGTTCATCTGGAGCATTTCGATGATGGCTTACGGCTGCGGTACCGGATAGATGGTGTACTGCAGGAGGCAAGTCAGATCGTTGACACCAACCTGTGTGCGGCGATTATTTCGAGAATTAAATTACTGGCCAATTTGAATATTGCGGAGCGGCGATTGCCTCAGGACGGACGCATCATGATGCGGGTCAAGGGTCACGAG
>Ga0255769_10003167_pt1 | contig 16864 bp, 20 predicted proteins | sample 041ome_9_FD_179637 | JGI IMG/M metagenome (GOLD analysis project Ga0255769, IMG submission 179637) | Coastal salt marsh microbial communities from the Groves Creek Marsh, Skidaway Island, Georgia - 041413US metaG (version 2) | ecosystem: Environmental > Aquatic > Marine > Intertidal zone > Salt... | reverse complement strand
TGGTCCCACCAGACCCGCCATCTTTGAGGATAAGCGTACCCGCCGTACTTGCAGTGGCGCAAATGGAGAAACCCTTAACCCGAGTACGACTCGCGTACACCGAACCAGAAGCGTTCAGATGTGCGGATTTAACGTCATATTGCATAGCCATGAGGCTCTCCTACTAGGCTATTAGACCGAAGCCGGGTTACCCGAGCCGTCCGAACCGCGCATGATGTAGGCCACAACCAGAGTGCCTGTGCCAGCCGAGGGGCTTGTACCACCCACGGTGTACTTGATGGCAACATCCGAGGTGCCCACATTGGCCAGCGTCGAAGCAGCGGCAGCGGTGAAAGTCACAGCACCGGCAAACGCAGTGGCCGAGGTCAGCGAGACCGAGCCAATCGTGGTCGAGCCCGAGAACACCGTCAGGGTGGGCGAAGTAGCGGTAATACCCGAAGCCGAGAAGAACTGGATCGCGGTGATGCAAGCACCAGCGGGAAGCCAGAAAGCAGTCGTGGTGGCCGCGTCGCTGTAGGTCACAGCAGCAGTCTGGGCGACAATAGTCGCACCCATGTTACGGACGGTGCCAGCGGTGGAGCCGGTGGTGTTCTTAACGGTGCCCAGCAACCATGGGCCGAGATGGGAAGCAAATGCCATGAGAAATCTCCTTTATGCACAAGTAACCGCACCATCTGTGCATCGCCCTTCTAGGTAGGTTGGCGCGGTTGTAGCCCTAGTACCCTCTGTATACGTGGGTTGTAAAGAGGTGTCAATACAAAAGAAAAGGGGCCCGAAGGCCCCTTTCCCAACCAAGTTTCCTCAGTTATCAGGTCGAACCTGACGAGCCAAAGATACCCAACGGATCCGACCAGCCGAAGCTGTAACGCTCGCGGCTCTTGTAGCGGACGTTTCCGGTATCGAAGTCGCCGTCCATGGAGTTCGCCAGCGGCGTACGGACAAAGTGCTTCAGACCATTGGGAACGTCGGTCGTGAGGAACCAGCCGTTCGTGTCGGTCAGGAAGTGATTGACCTTGTAGCCACCGGGGATTGAACCCATCGCCTTGAGGGCGTTGATGTCGTTGTCAGTGGTGCCGACACGCAGTTCCGTGTCCAGCAGTCGCTTGGCAACAAACATCAAAGTCGGGGGAACAATCAACTTGTTCGGCTTGGCAGCAATCAGCAAGCCACGCTCATCGGTCCAGCCAGCGATCTGAATAACGGCGGCTTCCAAAGAAGTCTCGTTAAGATCCGCCTGAGTGGTGAACGTGTTGCTGTTTGTGCCGCCCGAAACCAGCGGATGAGCCGTGTTGCACAGGGACACGCCGTCGCCACCGTTATAACCGGAAGCGGCAAACGCGTTGTTCAGGACATTGGCTGCCTTGACCTGCTTGGTGTAAGCCATCGCACGAGCCAGAGCCTTCGTGTAACGCTTTGACAGCGAGTCATACAGGTTGTCCTCAACAGCTTCTTCCGTGACGGCGAAGCCCAGAGCAATCGTCTCGTGGTTGTAACGAGCGGTCCATGCTTCTTGCGCATTGTCATACGAAATAGCCGAACCTTCGTTTTTGACCGGAGCAGCCGAGAATCCCGACAGCTTGGTCTCTTCTTCAAAGGAACGCTCGGAGCTCTCTGTATCGTAGATCTCCTTGTGTTCCTCACCGTACTGCTTGTACTCCAGACCGAACAAAGCGTTCAGACCGGGGAGCAGCTCCTTCAGCAGTTGTGCGCGTGAAATAGCCATTTTTCAAGACTCCCTTAGGTTCCGACCGTGTTGTTATACGCGTGATAAGTCGCGTTGAACTTCACGACGAACTCAACAAAATTACCAGACGAGTTCTGCGACGCAGTGATCACGTCCACCACACGAAACGGCAGAGCGGAAGTCACGTTGTTGATGAACACGCCCATCTTGCCGTTGCCGGTCGTGGTCGAGCCGGTGTTGAGAACCAACTCAGCATTGCTGCCGAACGAGTTCGCACGCGACAAGTACGCCGGAAGCAGGCCGCCCGTGCTGCTGTCTGCCACGTTCGACGTGACGTTGACAGCTTGGAACAACGCGTTCGGATCGTCAGCCACGTAGGCCACGATGTCCGAGGCGGTTACCGCACCGGGGTAATACTGCGCAAACAGCTTCTGACCGGTCACCGAGCTGGTGTACGAACAACCAAGGAACACGCCAATCACGCCCGCAACCGAATTGGAAGTCTGGGCCTGAAGAGTCGCGATGATCACATTGCCCGATGAATTGACCTGCACCACATCACCATTGAAAATGGCAGTGGCATAAGCCGAAGCAATCGGGATCTGACGGGTTGCACCCGCGAACGGAAGACCACCGACCAAATTGATCGGGCGGAGTCCGTAAGGGGCGCTTACAGTCGGGTAAGCCATGTTAGCTCCTTAAAAAGAATTATTTAGTGCCAGAACCAAACGTAGTCGTTGACCGCTTCTCGTTAAAGAGCGGCATACGAGCATCGCTTGTCTTCATAAAACTGTTGTCCACCGCGTCCATTTGAGACCGAGCATGATTGGCGTAATACGCTTCACGCTGCTGCATCAATTCAGCAGGGGCACGGCAAAGCAACAGACCCCCAACCTCAACATTGCCCTTAAACCGGGAGTTGGGGTCAGAGTGCATCATCAATTCAGGGTGGTCCTCGGATTTAACCGGCTCCCAGCCCTCACGAAACTTTGCGGATACATTGGTGGGATCAGCTTGACCCATCATGCTTGTCCGAATCCAACGGTGAGTCCAACCTTCTTTATCTGCCGGAGTCGGCAGGGTAGTCGGCGGGGCCCAAATTTGTTTGCGCTGCGCTGATTCTCGGTTTTCGAGTTCACGAGCAAGACGATTTTCAACCATTTTGATTAGCCTCCAACTTCATAACTTCTTTTGCATACTGCTCATTGCTCAAGCCAAGTTTCTTGGCAATTACAACTTGCGATGGTGTCAGGCGGACCTGACGTGGCGCGGTACTCCGCGTTGCTGGGGCAACCACATTGGCTGCTTTCGTGCGCACGGGCTTTTCGTCCCGCGTGGTTTGCTCAGTTTCATCCTCGAAAGCTTCGGGGAATCGCTTACGCATCGTCCGGTTGAGCTTGTCGTAGTACTCATCGCTACGAGGATCAACACCAGACTCGACCATTTCTTCATGCAGACCAAGCGCAAGGGCGGTCATACCCTTGTTTGCGCCAAACCATGTGTTCTCTTGCCGCCATGACTCCGCTCGGGAATCTGGCTGTGCAGGAGGACGGGCTGGTGCTTGTACCTGTTGAGTTGCTTGTACCTGATTTTCTTCAGGCTGTAAAGTAGGTCTGTAGCGTTGTACGTCACGCAGCCTAAGTTTTGCGTCCGTGAGCAGCTCTTGAGCTTCAGTAATCTGGCCAGCGTCACCGGCCTCATACGCTTGTTTAAGCTTGTCTTTGGCGGTTGCCAACTCATTAGTAGCCGCGTCCGAAGACACCTTTACATATGCCTGCTCGCCACGACCGAGCCGCTGTTTTAGCTGCTTGTTCTCTTCGTACTGCTGCTGGGCAAAGCGAAGAGCTTCTTCCTTCTCACGCGTGGCTGCATCTTTGGCCCGGCGCTCGTCGTGCCAGACCTTCTTCATCTGGCCCAGACGCTTCTTTACCTTCTCGGAGTACTCTTCAAGATCATCTCCATCGAGCTCCTCAACGATCTTTTTAGGCAGCGGAGTACGATTACGGTCTTCCGGGGGAGTGTCGTCAACGACCTCAACCGTAAATTCTTCAGATTCATTTGTCTCCTCCTTAGGAGGGGCTTCCTGTTCATCAGGAAACTTGTATTCGACTTGTTCAAAAGCCATAACTTAGCTCCTTATGCGCGGCGGATGCCACGGGGGTCTTGCACGACAGCCTCAACGGTGTCGTCGTTGATGAGCCGCCATTCGGTACCGTGGATCAGTACGCGAGTGCCAGCGTAGGCACGGGTGATGACAAAATCGCCCTCTTTGCACCATGGGCCGGTGGGGAACTTTGCCGCGTCAGCGTAGGCCATTGGGCCCAATTTGGCGACATACAGAACCATTGTGGTCTGTTCCTCAACACGCTTGGTCTCGTCGGCTTTAATCAGCCCACTGTCGCCGTACGTGTCGTCAATCTTCGGCACCATGCACAGCAGGTGATACCCGGTGGGATCTGGAACCTGCTTGGCCCGTCGCTCGGCCTCAATCTTTGTATCTAATACCAGAATGCTACTCATCAGTATCGTTCTCCATACGTTTTGCAAGGTCATTGTTGAGATTCATCGCAAAGTCCAGACCCTGAAGGACTCCGCAAAGCCTGCGGTACTCACCTTCGGACAACGTGCCCTGAGTGATGCCGTTAATGATTGAAGCGCGGTATTCCTCAAGCTTTGAATTGAGGTACCGGATACCTGAGTCGTAACTCATACGTTACTTAGGTTCCTTGACGGGTTGCGGGCGAGCCAGTACGGCTCGTTTGTGTGCAATGTCGGCCCCCATGCGGTTGCCTTCAATTTGCATTTGTGAGTTTTGCGTATCGGTGTGTTTCTGCAACTCCACCGCCGTACGGATCTGATTCTCTTGGGCACGAAGCTGCAACTCTGCTTCCTTAATCTGCATGTCCTGCTGCTGCTTCTGCGCCTTGAGCTGTGCGTCGGTCTGGTCCTTCTGGGCCTTACGCTGCACGTCGGACTGCTTGATCTGAAGCTCCTGCTGCTGCATCTGAATGAGCGGGTCCTGCTGCTGTTGCTGAGCCTGCTGCGCTTGGGCCTCAGCCATGTCCTTCTGCAAGAGCTTGCCTGCGGCCTGCGCAGCCAACTGCGCAATCTGCGCCTCGACCTCGGGGGGCAACTGCGGGGCGTCCTCATCCTTCGAGTCATCTGCCGGAGGCGGCAACTGAGCACCGAGCATCTTCTCGATGTTGGCGCGATACTGGAACGCGGTGTGCTCCATGATGTGCGCCTGCGCAGCAGCAATTAGCGCCTGACCTTGCGGGTTCTGCCCCATCGACGCTGCAATCTTGGGGTCTTGCAAGAACGATGTATGCACAGCCAAGTGTGCGTCGTGGTCTTGAATGATGAACGCCTTGACTGGCTTGCCGTTGAGGATCGCCATGTTCTCAGACACCGGATCAACCGGCTTCATGTCATCCACAATCGGCACCAGCTTGCTAGCGTTCTTAACGCCCAACGTCTCGATCATCTGCCGGTGCAAGTACGGCAAGTCATAGATCTGCGGGGCACCCTGTGCCAACTGCATGACCGCCTGATACTGCATAACCTTCTGCGACATAGTTGCCGCGTTGGGGTCAGAGACTGGGATGACATCCACGTTGTCGTAGTCAGACTTCTTGGCTGACCTGTTCCCCACCTCGGGCTGGTAGTCGTAGTCTTCCGGGGTGTTGTCACGGATGATGGATGCAAGGAGCTTGAACTCCTGCTTCATCGTGTAGTGGATGCGAGCCTGTACAGCCGACATCACCTTGAGCACGCGCTCAAGGATCGCAAGCGTTGTGCCCACCGGGGCCTGTGCGGACATGTCCGACACATTCAAATCAGCAACCGCCGCGAAACGTCGGCCATCGTCCACGATCTTGTCCATCAACATGGAAAGAGTCTGGCTAGGCTCCTTGTACGGCAGGGGCAGGATGTTGTCGCGGATTGCACCGCTGGGCACATCTACGTCGCGCCACTCTCCGGGGGAGATAGGGGTGTCGTCTCCTTTGATACGCAGGCCGCGTGACTTGAGACCACCCGGCAAATTGCTAAGAGTTCCTGCATCGACAAGTTGACGAAGAAGGCTGGTGGCGGCTCGGGCGTGCCCACCGATGAGGTGGATGAGGCCAAAGTAGTAAAAGCCGAAGCCGGGGATGTACCCGTAGTGCACAAAGTGCTGGCGTCGGGCTTTGAGATCGTCATCTTCTTTCCAGTTACGGCGTACGGCAAGAACAGTGCCGGTGCCTTTCTCAATCGTTACAACATAGGGCAGCGCAAGGCCGGTCTCATTGTTGTCCTTATCAACGTCCGGGTACTTGGGCAGATCGACATTGACGTGCATCTCAAGTAGTTGGAACCGATCATCAATTGAGCTTGTGAAGCCCTGATCCACGGCCTTCTGCTTCTCCACCTCGTCCATGACCCGCATGGGCTCGCCAAGGTCGATGTCACGGTAAAAGCCTGCGTATTGCAGCCGCTCCAGCTCATGCTTGGTCTTACGCATGCGATGCGTAACACGATCTGCCGACTCAAGGTTCATCGCACCATAGGGCACAACAATGTCTTCAGCAGCGATGTACACCGCTGTCTGACGGTCCAATGAAGGGTCGAAGTAGATCTTCTTAAACGCATTGCCCGACAGCGCAAGGCTGAGCAGCAACCGCTCATGCTCGGGGCGGTACTCCTTCATCACCTCGGTGAGCTCGTAGTTCATGTCGTCCTGAACGCGGACGGCAGACTCTTTCTTCTCCGTGGTCTCCTTACCAATGATCTTGGCCTTGACCGGACCTGCGGCGGGGAAAGTCTCCATGATCGCTTCAGACTGGAACTTGACCGCGCTCTCCATCAGCAACGGGTGATACACACCGCATGCACCGGGCCACGGCTCTGTGCGCTCGTCATACTTGAGGCCCAGCAACTGCAAACCCTTGACGTAGGTGTCAAGCCAGTCCTTGCGCGAGGAGATATCCGCGTCGTAGTCAGCCAGCAAGTCGGAGGCCAAACTCTGCAAGTCTGACTCACTCATAAACTCCGCAAGGTTGTCATCGAAGTCCTCTGCACGAGGCTCATCTTTGCCTAGCTCAATCATCATGCCATCGATGCCGATGCGTACGGCCTCGGGGTCTTCAATCTCAATCTGGACACCCGGTCCAGCCTCGTCCATACCCTGCGGGGCTTCGTAGAGAGACTTGTCGATTGCCATCAGTAGTACCCCTGCATGCGATTGCGATGCTGCTTAAATATCTTCACCGGCTCGGGCTCATCTGACGGGAGCTTCAAGAAGCCACCCTGCCGAAACCGCATCAGGGCAAGTGTCATACTATCCACCAAGTCGTCGTTGCGCCCTGCGGGAAAGTCGTTACACTCTTCTATAACTTCCATAGCCCACCTCATATCGGGGGCCCAGACAATGCCGGAACTAAACAGATCAGAGACTGAATTGACTCGGGAGATCTTGTCCTGCCCCTTACCGGGGGTGAACTCGCTGATTGGTATGCCCATGCGCCGCATCTCTTGGTAGAGCGCAGCACCGTTGGACTTCTTCTCAACGATGAAACTGTCAGGCTCCCACTCTTTATACTCCTCCAATACTAAAGCTTTAAGGTCTGGGAACTCAAGGCGTTTCTTGATGGCGTTCAATAAGATGATGTTGTGGGATTGTGTCTCCTCATTGAAGAAGATCCCCCACGTTGTCAGGGCGTTGTAGTCGGCACGGTTGTTAGCTTCTTGGGCGGCGTCTAGCGCCATGATAATGAACTGACAGTTGGGCGGGTCATCCTCCTCCCAAACCTGCCACCACTCGCGTTTGAGCAGTGCCCCCTCTTCTGCCGTGGGCTCCTGCATGTACTGGGCCTGCCAATACCGAGGGTCCATGCCTGCTTTTTTGGACAAAAGCTCATCAATTGACCAGAAATCTGGCCATAACGGCTTCTCGTTGAGGATGGCGGGGAACTCCACCACTTCCCACTGGTCGGCATCGTCGTTCTTGGTCATGTGGTTGATTAGCTGCCCCGTCAGGTCCAACTTAGACCAGCGAGTCATCACCACAATGATCGCGCCACCGGGCATCAGTCGCTGTAACGGGCCTGACTGGAACCACTCCCACGCCGGTTCAAACACATCCGCACGATTCTGCTTGGCATCCTGCTCAGAGTGCGGATCATCAATGATAAAAAGGTCAGCGCCGCGTCCAGCAAGAGCGCCACCCACGCCAATAGCAAAATACTCACCGTTAGAGTTAGTCCCCCAACGAGAAGCAGACTTCGAGTCAGCTTGGAGCTCAACGTCTGGGAAAATATCATGGTATGGCTCACTTCCTACAAGGTTTCGGACCCGTCGACCAAAGTTAACTGCCAGATCGGCAGTATGGGAGGCCATGATGACCTTTTTGTGCGGAAATTTGCCCAAGAACCATGCCGGAGCTAGGTAGGAGATCATCTCTGACTTGCCATGGCGGGGGGCAATGTTCACGATCACCCGTTTTTTCACCCCATTTGCAATATCTTCGAAGATCTTCGCCAATCTTCGGTGATGTGGGCCAACTTTGTAGCCCGGGTAGACGTGCTGGATGAAGTCTAAGAAGGAATTGACCCCCTTTTGCTTCATCAACTGCGACTGGTACTGCTTTAAGAGGGCCGCAGCCTTGCGTTTTTGCTTCTCGGGCAGCGTTGGCAACGCTGCCCGCAGCCTTGCGAGGTCATTTTGAGTCAGAGTTGGTGTAAAAGAATTATTCTGCACTAGGTTCTATCTCTGGAGCGTCTGTAACAGAGTACTCCACTCCGTCGAGGATGCTCAGCAACTCCTTTTCAACTTCTTGAAGGGGTTTAATCTGCATCGTGACCTCAGAACGCTTCTTAAAAGCGTCCACTCCGTCCACTTCACCCAGACTTTTTAGGGCAGCAATGCGGTCTTTGGAGGTACCGGCGTGCTCTACTTCATGTATAAGTTTATTAACTACGTACAATTTGAGGTCTGATAACTCCTCCACCAGCATGCAGTTGGATTGGGAGACCATTCCGGCAAGGTACGCCATCACTTCGTTGGGATAACGAGCGTAGTCGGGGCGCAGTTTGGGATCCATGGTCATCTGTCTAGCCAATTCATACGCCTCGTTCTGATGTTCAGAAGTCGGAGTTAGTGGTTTGCCTGATAGATCAGCAAGAAGTTTTATTGTATTGACCCGCATCTCCAGTTCTTCGGCTGGAGAGAGCTCCGGCAAGACCTCTGAAGCTCTTACGGGAAGGGGCACGTCGTCGTCAATGTCTGGGATGAATGCCATCCGGCAAATATAAACAGAAGCATACGTTATCTGCAAGGGGAGGTAAGGAATCCTAGCCGGGGGGTCTTCTATATGAAGGGGGGTGGGGGTAGAGGTCTGGAAAAGTGGAGGGGGTTTGAGAGTTTTTCAGTGTATGTAACGACTACCTCCTGTAATCCTATTTGGGGTGGTACGGGTACGGTGGGGTCTCGGCCAGCGGGAATCAGCCGAACTCCTCATGAAGTTTCTATCCTTCATAAACCTCGCTGCGCGAGGCACTTCGTGTGAAGGATATAAACTTCATGGATAGTTCTTAACAAAGTAGTTCGTTCATCAATCAGTAGGAGTAAGACATGACTCAAGTTCAAACAGTTATGACGGATTCGTTGGCTGCTTGCGGCTTCAGCGAGCACGACCTCGAAGAGATGAGTGTACTCATTGGTTCCGGTGCAGAGATCACTGACGAGAACCTCAAGGCTATGGAGCCGTTGCAGGAGAAGTTCGCTCGCTTCCTCAAGAAGTTGCCGACGACTGAGATCAAGGATGCCGAGGGCAACATCAAGCAGAAGACGGACACCGCCTCTGATGCCTTCAGGGACTTCATGAAGGTTGCGAGGAACATGGCGCTTGATCGGTTGCGTTACTCACAGAACTACGTGATCACTTTTGCCAAGGTGCCGACACCGACTGGCGCGTTGATGTGGGTAGACGTTCGTACACAGAAGGATGCTGACGGTAAGCTCATCGACATTGATCCTGAGAAGTATCGCCACTTCACGACCACCGGCAACATCGTCGACCCCCGTCAGCGGTTCAAGACTGACGATGAGGATCTGGTTGAGCAGGTCATCCTGCCGGTTCGCAAGAAGATGGGACGTGCTGCAACCACTACCATATCGCGCCTCAAGAGCAAGGCCAAGGGCGGTGCCAAGACAAACGATCCGACGAAGAAGTTGGAGAACGCGTTCAAGCCTATCAAGGCTGCGTACAAGTGGGCCAAGGATGAGGCGTTCCCCGTCAAGGACGAAGCTGCCTTCAACAAGTGGATGAAGCAGGGCGCTGTCATCCTCGGCATGGCCTAATCACCATGACAGCACAAGAATTCTCACTCTCACTGATTGTCGCCATATTCTTGCCGATAATCCTCTTCAGCGTAGTGTTCATCGTTGAGCACTTGCGCAACAAAACAAAACGCTAATCCAAGCGTCAGCCCAACAGCCAGCTCTGCATCGCAGAGCTGGCTTTTTTTATGTTCCGCCAGATAAGAGAGGGGGGCCGCTGCCCCCCTTTCACCCCCCGCGCACGCTACGCGTGCGTTCCCGCTGCGCGGGAACTGGTTTCGCAGGGTGGGGCATCGTCTGCAATTTTCGTGTTACAGCTGTAACCCAGCCAGACGCGCCTATCTCTGGGTGGGGCATCGTTTGGGGTCGGGCACCATTCGCATGGAAGGGAGAGGCACTGGTCTCGGGGTGGGGCATCATGCGCGATGCGTCACGCGTACGGTTACACATGTAACCACTGTCGCTGCGTTCCTAGCGTTCCGGCTGTTCCGGCTGATAAGTCCAGAGTATACATATGTAACCTGTTCCTAGCGTTCCGGCTGTTCCTGCGTATACGTCCAATATAGAGTTATAAAATGCTCTGTTCCGGCTGTTCCTGCGTGTTCCGGCTTATTGTCCAGATTGGACTAACGCTCCTGTTCCTAGCGTTCTATATGTACAGGTTCGTTCAGGAACGCAAACCCCCCTATAAAATCAATGACTTAGACCTCGCGTTCCTGCGTTCCGGCTGTTCCGGCATTTTTCACAAGTTTCTGGGAAAAATCTGTGAGCAAGACAGAGGTCAGCAAATGGAGAAAAAATATGACCGACAAACTGACTTCCTCTTCCCAGAGAACTGTACTTATAAACCCGGAACAGCGGAACAAAGGCCCTTTTTGTACTAATAAATAAATAAATAAATATTTTAAAAAATTAACTATCTCTAAAGATTTCAACCACTTACAAAACCCGCAACCCTCTCAAACAGCCCTGTTCCTGTACCATTAATAAACCCAAAAACGCCGGAACGCCGGAACGTCTCTAACTTCCCCACCTAACCCATTGATTCTTCTAGCTTTCTCCCCGCCGCTTACCCAGTAATAACTATAGAACACTTGACTTTAAAGTTGAAACCTGCTATAATGGGGGTGCAAAGGGCGAGAAAGACGTGCAGCAACCTGCAACCCGTGCCCGATGCACAACTTAGCGATTACACCTGTAACCACAGAGGCAACCATGAACTGCTACCACTGCGACCTATCCATCCTTCCAGCGCGTAGTGCGTTGGGCTATGACACGTGTCTCCCTTGCGGAGAAAAGGAGGCGAAGAAAGTTCGGCACACTATCGTGCCGATGCACAAGAGCAACTACATTGTCGTATCAGATTTATCCCTGTTAGCACAGATCACCCGCCCCGGCAGGGGCGACAACTACTAGAGGATTCCACATTGAACAACCTACCCAAGTCCGAGACCTGCGTAGACGACATCTACAAGCTGGCGACCGAAGGCTACAAGTCCAACGACCCCGACATGATGCAGTGCGTGTTGAACGAGGTGGCGCGTCTGTGTGCTGAGTACTTCCAACTCAAGGAGGACAACCGATGAACACTGAGGACTACACCCTGCGATGCATGGGAGACATCTGGTCTGCGCTGTTTGAATCACACAAGAATGAGTCCGTACCGGAGGCTGAAGAGACCGAACCTGTACAGCTTCCTCTACCTTTCCCTTGACTTTAATGTCCAGATATGCTATACTATCTTCTACAGTCGAGTAATGAGTTGAGCAGTCACAATCATAACGGAGCATGCAAATGAACGATACAGCTGTAACCCTGCCGGTGTTGACCGGCCCCGAGACCATCACGTCGCTGGCTAGCAGCGGCATCCTTGTATATGTACAGACTCGCGTCTGGTCTGCGACCAAGCAGGATCAAGAGATCAGCGACGAGGTGACTTCCTCAAAGAACGCTGACCCCAACAGTGCCAAGGTCATCAAGTATCTGATGAAGAACTGTATGGAGCATCAAGCGTTGGTTAAGAACCGCGCATCGTGGACGAACTGGTGCAACCGTCTGACCTTTCCGTGGGCTGGCAACTGGGACTTCCTCCCTAACATGCGTATCTCACGGTTCATGCAGGAGTTCAACGAGCGGCTTGTTGAGCATGCTGACTTGGTGAGCAAGTTTGAAACTGCGTATCCCATGGTGCTGTCGAACACTGCATTCGCAGGAGAGATGTTCAAGCGGGAGGATTACCCGTCAGCGGATCAAGTACGCGACAAGTTCAGCGTGAAGCTGTTCACCCAAGAGGTTCCAGCCGGTGACTTCCGTAACCAACTGTCGCTGGAGTCTGCGGCACAGTTACAAGAGCATTTCAACAAGCAGCTGCCCAACCTCATCAACGGCATGATGGAGAAGCAGATCGCTACGATGGTGTCGCTGATGACATCAATCAGCAAGTCCTGCACGACCGACACGGTGATTGAGAACGGCAAGGTCAAGACGGATCGTAAGCGTATCTACGATACGACTATCGAGAAAGCCCTAGAACTGTGCGACACGTACAAGTCTATTAACGTGACCAACGACCCGCGTATCGAGGAGGCCCGAGCCGCGCTCGAACGTGTATTACAAGATGTATCAGTGGATGTCCTGCGTGAGTCGGACGGTATGCGAGCCGTGGTCAAGTCTGGCGTGGACGACATCCTCGCCAAGTTCGGTGTCAAGGTCTAATTAACCATCGTAGTAATAACTGAAATCAGTAGAGGAGTAGAGAGATGAGCATGATTAACACTGCCCCCATCGTCAATTTCGATGAGGCGATCAAGGCCATTGCGCTATTCGGTGAAGAGATCACGCCACAGTTTTTGGGCGTGCCGGGCACCGCCAAGAGTTCACTTCTAGCTGGCATGGCGCGGTACTACGGTGACAAGTGGCGCAAGCCGGGCGACCACTACGCTGATGACCAGTACAACTATATCTACGTAGAGTGTCCGGTGAAGGACGTCCCCGACGTGCAGGCTGGGTACTTGGACAGGGAGTTGAAGAAGATCGTCACCTACATTGGCGACATCTTTCAGATGGACGACCCACGTCCCAAGATCATCATGCTCGACGAGGAGTTGAAGTCTCCCAAGCTGCTACAGATCGTATGGCAGGCGATCAAGCTGGAGCGGATGGTCGGCAACAGGCCGTTTCCCAAGGGCACTAAGGTGTTCTCCACGTCTAACAATCCCACAGATGGTGTGGGTGACGCGTTGCAGGATCACGGTATCAACCGTGTGCAGATGTATAAGTACGTCGGGCCTGACGCGATGTCATATCTGGGCTACGCCAGCGAGATAGGGATTGATTCGGGACTGCTCTCGTGGGCCATGTTCAACCGTGGACAGATCTTCACGTCCTACTTGCAGATGAGCCCGAAAGAGTTGGAGCAGAACGACTGGGTGTTCAACCCCGCTAAGAAGGGACGCTCGTTCCTGTCGCTGCGCTCGATGACCAAGTGTGACCCCGTGGTTAAGCAACGTCATATCGCAGGCCCGAACCTGACACGCGCTGCGCTGTACGGCACGATAGGCGGTAGTGCAGCCGAGTCATTGATCACGCACCTTGCACTGAGCAGCGAGTTGCACACGTTCGAGGATGTGATCGCTGCGCCGGATACGATCAGTGTGCCGGAGAAAATGGCTGCACTGCTGCACATGGTGTGTACTGCCACACGAGACATCACGACGCAGGACGAACTGAGCAAGTACATGCGGTTCATCAATCGCTGTGATTCGTCAGAGGTCAAAGCGATCTTCATCACGATGCTGACCAAGATCAGCCGCACTAAGAAGCTGACGGATCAGAACCCTGAGATCCTCAAGTGGCAGATGACCAACAAGAACTACGAGTTGCTGTAATGGATATCGCACAGTTAACAAAGGCTTTGCAGAAGGCCCACATCACATTGCTGTCCAACGAGGAGACGCGGTTCTATAGCAGCGCCGTGTTGTTGGGTCGGTCTGAGATCGTTGAGCATGTTCCTACCGCATGCACGAACGGTGTGGATAAGTTGTATGGCTACGAGTTCATGAGGACTAAGACACAGGCGGAGGTAACTGGTGTCGCTCTCCATGAGAACCTGCACATCATGCTCAAGCACATGCTGCGCTTTGGCGGACTGATGAGCAAGGATGCACAGACAGCTAACGCTGCGATGGACTATGTGGTCAATGGGATCATCTATCAGATTAAAGGTTATGGGGCGTGGATCAAGCTGCCCGAGCCGCACTTGTACGATGCGAAGTTCATGGGCTGGTCTGTCAACGAGGTCTATGAGTTCTTAACCAAGGGCCGTAACCCTGACGGGGAGCAGGAGGGTCAACCTGTTCGTGTACCAAGTCCCCCGTCGCCCGCTGGCGGGCAACAAGATGGTGACACAGGTAACACTTCATCTGATGAAGATGAGGATGGTGGAGCTGAGGACGACGATGGCGTTGAGCAGGAGGCTCCACAGGCTAGTGCAGTGATCATCAAGGGGCGCAAGTATTCCCTTGAGACACAAGACGAGCATATCGAGGTCGAGCGTACCGATCAGCAGATGGAGGAGTTGGAGGCCCAGATCACAGAGGCTATCCAGCAGGCCACCGCGTTGGCTGGTGTGTTGGGTATGAATCTCCCCCGTGTGTTCATCGACGCTGGCAAGCCCGAGGTGCATTGGAAAGAGGAGACCGCGCAGTTCTTTACGGAGTTTACGCGAGGGACTGAGGAGTATTCATGGCGTAGGTATAACCGGCGACGCATGGTAGACGACGATCTGTTCCCAAGCCGGTTTGATGAGCGTATCAAAGAGGTTATCTTTGCAGTAGACGCAAGCGGATCTATGTACGGCGATCTGTTCAACAAGGCTGTCGAAGGTGTACTCGATGCAGTCGAGGCGCTAGATCCTGAAACAGTGCGCGTTGTGTTCTGGGATACAAGTATCTGCTCAGATCAAGTGTTCGCTGACGACTACAAGGGTCTGCGTGAGCATCTCAAACCGCGAGGTGGTGGCGGCACACGGGCAGCGTGTGTGGTGGAGCATATCGAGAGCAACGGCTATAACCCTACGTGCGTAGTGGTGATCACTGACGGGTATCTTGAACATGATCTGAAATGGGAGACCACTATCCCGACGTTGTGGCTGGTGTTAGAGAGTGAGCAGTTCGTACCCCCTGCGGGACGCAAAGTAAAAGTTAAGGAGTAACGTATGTTCAATCCAGTATTTGACAGTCCGTTTTATCCCGACATGTTCGGGCCCTCTACACAGGCCGACCTGCGTAAACACAAGGTCTGGCCGCTAATCATCGCACTCAAGATGGAGTGCAACTTGTACTTGCAGGCCCTGATGAAGCCGCTCAATGGGGAAACTAAGTATCTGCTCTGCGATGGCACTGGCTTGCGGCAAGCGGTGTTGGTCGTCGATAAAGATGAAGAAATTACTTTCTCTGTTACAAAGAACAGCTTCTTTACCGTGAGCTCTGACACAGAGGAGTTGCTTAAGTCTAAGAACGTTAAGTACATGTTGGGTAGGCTCAACAAACTCAAGGAAGACCCTCATCCAGCAGGATTGCACACTATCCAGACTCGCGGAGCCGATCACTTTATGCGGTACATGCGGGAGATGGTGACGGGGTTACTGCTGCACTGGAGCGAAGCCGAGGGAAGAACGCGCTATGCCCCGCAGATGGATATAGGTCTGCGTATCAAGGCCACGAAAATGCTAAGCGGCACACTCACCAAGAGTGACTTCTCCACTAGCGAATTAACTTCCGTAGCGTTTGAATTGCAGCGGATTGCAGAGCGAGATGAGAAACATAAAGAGTACAGGCAGAACGTACTCAACTACTTAAGCGGCCCGAAGTTTGTGTTCATATATGACGCTGCTCCGATGTCTAGCCTACTGTTTGGCGCTATGGAGTTAACTAATCCAGAGGAGATGCTGGATAACATTTACGAGGCAGACGGGAATTGGTATACAGGCCCAGAGGCCAAGTTCCAGATCAACCATGACTTTCGTAGGCTCAAGGTATTGAGCAGTGACAATGGGTCAGTGTTGCCTGCGTTGCCCATAGAGTTTCGAGACGTGGTGATGTCTACGTTGCATCTGGACAAGATGAATCGTTCTTCAAGACGAGTCTTTACTAACACTGATCCACTGTTTCCTGTAGCTACGGGGGGCCATGTGTTGTTCAATGACTCACCGTCCTTCTGCTGGAGGGGCGGTAGCAACATGAGTAACTTCTTTCTTATCTCTGACAAGCGAGGGCTGCTGGCATGAAAATCAAAACAAGCGAGTTGACAGGCAATGCGCTAGCCGCTGTTGTCGGACGTATCGAAGGGATCGCGCCACGGTTTTACGACGCAGATCAGATGTGGACGGCGTATCTACCGCACGAACTGTGGGAACAAGGTGGCCCGATCATCGAGCGGGAGGAGATTGGTATTAAACGCAACGCACCGTGTAGCAAAGGGCGTGAATGGGAAGCTATGCCAAGCATTACGGCAAAAGGGGCAGGAGGACGATGGGGTTATGGCCCCACCCCACTGATCGCTGCTATGCGCTGCTATGTGGCATCCAAGCTGGGCGATGAAGTAGAAATACCGGAGGAACTCAAGTGAGCGAATACATTCTTATACACGGCAACCCTGTAGATGGCTTTGCCTACGTTGGGCCGTTTGATACTGTTTCTGATGTTTATAACCACGGCGAGCATATGGGCTACCCCGAATACTGGCTAACTGTATTGGTGAGCGAGAAAGAGGATAGAAAAAAATGACAACCCTAATCATTGTCTGCGCCATCGTCGGCGCGGTGTGTCTGCTAGGCGCGTTAGTGACTGGCATCAGTGTGCTGAT
>Ga0255769_10003150_pt1 | contig 16920 bp, 10 predicted proteins | sample 041ome_9_FD_179637 | JGI IMG/M metagenome (GOLD analysis project Ga0255769, IMG submission 179637) | Coastal salt marsh microbial communities from the Groves Creek Marsh, Skidaway Island, Georgia - 041413US metaG (version 2) | ecosystem: Environmental > Aquatic > Marine > Intertidal zone > Salt... | reverse complement strand
TAGAACTAATTCATGTTTTGTAATAACTGCTATAATACCAATAATTGAGCCAAGTGATAATGAACCTGTGTCCCCCATAAAGATCATGGCAGGGGGAGCATTGTACCACAAAAAACCAAGACCTGCTCCAATTACCGCTGAACATATTATGACTAATTCACCTGTCCCTGGAATATACTGAATATGTAAATATTCGGCAAAAACAATATTTCCTGTCAAGTATGTGATAAGCGCAAAACTTGCAACTGCGATCATAACTGGCATTATCGCGAGCCCATCCAAACCATCTGTTAGATTTACTGAATTACTCGAACCAATTACCACTAAACAAGAAAATATTATGTAAAAAATACCAAGATTTAGGGAAAAATCCTTGAAAAAAGGTATAAAAATTACTGGCTCGTAATTTTCAATAGTCAGCATCAAAAATAATACTGCAATCATTGAAACGAGAGATTGGAGTAATATTTTATGTGAGCCACGCAAGCCATTAGTTGATATTCGAGATACTTTCAAATAATCATCATAAAATCCAATTGCTCCAAATACTATAGCAACAAAACCAACCACCCATATATATCTATTGCTTAGGTCAGTCCATAGAAGCGAAGATACAACGACTCCTAGAAGGATTATAACTCCACCCATAGTTGGTGTTCCAGATTTTTCAATTATATGTCTTTTTGGTCCATCTATACGAATGGGTTGACCATTCTTTTGGATTTTCTTGAAGAAATTGATAATGCTAGGGCTAAAAATGAAGACAATTAACCCTGAGGTAAACATTGCTGCACCTGCCCTTGTTGATATATATTGAAAGGCATTAAGAAAGGGAAAAGTATCTAATAAAATATTTACTAACCAAATAAACATATTCTTTATCCCTCCTGGGTTTTTATTGTATTTTTAAATGATTAATAAATTCCTTTACTAGCTTACTTATTTTAATTTTGTTCCCCCCCTTTAAAAGAATTAGGTCTCCAGCTTTTAAATCAAAGTCATCATTAATGCTTATACTTTCTACTGCATCAAACCATTTTCTCTTCTTTTGCATTTTAATATTCTCAAAATGACTTTTCATTATTGCGCCGCATAAGTAAACTTCGTCAATACTCGTTTTATTAATAAATTCAATTAATTGACTATGATATTCATCTTTTAGATCTCCTAATTCGAGCATATCTCCAAGAATAATTATCTTTCGTTTTATTGAAGGGTTGGAATATTTATCTATTGACTCAATTGCAGCCATTACTGATGTTGGACTAGCATTGTAAGAGTCATCAACTAGTGTAACCACCCCAGTATTTTTTTTAAAAACAATCTCTTTCCATCTACCATCACCCTGTTCAACACTGCCCAAATGTTTTAATACTTCATCTAAATTAAAATTGTAGTGAGATGCCACAGCAAGAATAGGCATATAATTATCAATTAAATTTAAGTTTTGTAATTCCGTTTCAAATGTATATCTCTTACCATAAATATTAAAATATATTTTTGATATATTTGCAGTTCTTTTAATTTTACTGATATTAATATCTGCTTTTATATTTTTTCCAAAAGTTATGTATGATAATTTTTGTTGTTTTACAGAATTGATAAGAAGATTATAGAATTCACTATCATGAGGAATGATGACCAAGCCTTCTTTATCCATTCCATCCATTATCTTAGTTTTTTCAATTGCTATATTTTCTTTGCTTCCCAAATTACCAATATGTGCCTCACCTATGTTTGTAATAATTGCTATGTTTGGTTTAATTAGATGTGATAATTTACTAATTTCATTTTGCCTATTCATTCCAACTTCAAAAATTGCATAATCCGTATCCTTTTCCACCTTTGACCTTGATAAAATAACACCAAGATAATTATTAAATGATTGAGGAGAAGAAACAGTTTTACCATATCTTTTCAATATAGAATGAAGATAATTTTTTGTAGTTGTTTTACCTACACTCCCTGTAATTGCGATACGAAGAGCATTATTTTGCTTTGTCAGATGATCTGAGATATCTCGAAGAGCTTCATATGTATCCTCAACTAGAAGAAATGGGTATTTATTTTCATTAAACTTTTTCTTATCCGAAATAATGCAAGCTATTGCCCCATTTTTTATTGCGTGATCAACAAATTGATGACCATCTGATTCTTCACCTAAAATTGCAACGAAAACATCTCCAACTTCAATATTTCTGCTGTCTAAACATATAGTACTTGCAAACCCATTATGATTAAAGTTAGTTTCTGCATTAATTATTTTTGCTAATCTAGAAAAAGAAACATTAGTATTTATCTTATAATCTTGTGACATTAATCTACTTACTTAAGATATCAAAAACTGTATCGTGATCAGAAAAGGAAACCCTCCTATCCTCATATTGAATATATCTTTCATGCCCCTTACCACAAATTAAAAGATTATCATTAATTGATAATTTTGAAATCGCATGCGATATAGCTTCTCCCCTATCACTTATCTCAATAAATTTCTTCGAGTTTTGCATTAGTTCACTTCTTATCTTTGATGGATCTTCTGTTCGAGGATTATCATCGGTTATGACAACGTAGTCAGCATATTTAGCTGCAACTGCACTCATCACGACCCTTTTCCCAATATCTCTATCTCCACCTGCACCAAAGACTAAGAATAACCTGTTTGCTGTAACTTGTCTGAGTTCAATAAGTGCTGATTTGATCGCATCAGGTGTGTGCCCATAATCTACGTATATATTATTATTACCTTTGGAAGCTACAAGCTCTAACCTACCAATAACATTATTCAGATTGGAAATAGTCTTTAGGCTATCCATCAAAGAAATATTTGTATTAATTGTTGACAGGCATGCAGCGATTAGTGAATTTATTGCTTGAAAGGAAGCAACAAAAGGAGTTTCTATATTTACTAATTTACTGTTGATATTACAGGCTAAATTAATCATCTGGTCTTCACCTCTATAAATTTTTTCAATTACGATTGTTGAGTTCTTATTCCCAATTGAGATGATTTTTTTACTTCCTATTTCATCAATAAAATTGTGATATTTATTTGGAATCATGTATTTATTTATGACTGCAGTTCCATTATCAGGAAGTAACTCGGTAAATAATCTTTTCTTTGCATTAAAATAACTGATCATGTTCTTATGGTAATCGAGATGGTCTCTTGAAAAGTTAGTAAATGCAGCACCTGAGATATTGAGTCCATCGATTCGACTCTGATTTAGACCATGACTTGATGCTTCAATTATAACATTATCATAATTAGCTTCAGATAATTCTGCTAATTGTTTATGAAGAGAAATAGGATCTGGAGTTGTCAAAGCATCATTACTTTGTATTTTTGAATTTCCTAATGTTCCAATTGAAGCTGAGAGTATCCCATTATTGCTCCAAATTTGTTCAGTAAATTTAGCAACAGACGTTTTACCGTTTGTGCCAGTTACGGTAATAATATTTTTTGGATATTTTCCGTAAAATTTAGAGCATGTTTTTGCAAGATCTTTCCTTACAGATGTACTCTCGAGGATAATGATATTATCAAACTGATTTATAAAATTATTTGAATTTGAAACAACAATTGCTGCTGCACCTTTACTTACTGCTTGTTCAATATACTTTTTACCCAAGGTTGGATTTTCTTCAATTAGAAAAAACAAACTCCCATTAACAACATCACGACTATCCATACTTATTTGCGTGATTTCATTATTTTTTATAAATAATTTTTGCTTCTTAAATTCTAATGATTCAGAAATATCCATTGATAAGTTTCGCTTTCATCTTAATTCAGCGCTATTTCAAATTGATCAGATCTATACAAATCAATTTTATCAGTTGGTCTGATATTAAGCATTGGAGCAATTCTTGTTACTATATTTGAAAAGGTGGGAGCAGCATTCCATCCTGCAGTGGCATAACCATATGTTTCTTTTAATGGCTGAGGTTCATCTAACAGAAGAAACAAAATGTATTCTGGACTTTCCATTGGAAACACACCCATAAATGTTGATATACGTGCTTCAGGATCATATTTTCCATTTACTATTTTTTCTGAGGAACCAGTTTTTCCTCCCACAAGTATCCCATCAACCGCAGCTTTCTTTGCCGATCCATGAATAACATTCAAGTACATTAATTTTTTTATCTTTTCACTTGTAGTAACATCCAAAAATTGCTGTTTATTATTTTCCTTAATAATATCTGATTTAATGAATGTTGGCTGTACTAGTTTTCCTCCATTCACCACGGTAGAACCTGCTATAGCCGCATGAAGCGGGGTAAGTGATACTCCATATCCGTATGACATTGTTATCGAGTTTATTTCCTTCCAATCTCTAGGAATTATACTTCTTGGTATATTACCAACTTCAGTTATTTTTTCGTCCAAAATACCTAATTTTTTTAAAAATGATTTATGATACTCAACACCAAAATCAGATACAATCTTTGCTGAGCCAATATTCGATGAATATATAAATATTTCTTCTACAGAAAGTTCCCTATTTTCAGGGTGATAATCCCCTATGCTGTGCCCACCAATTTTTATTGGTTCCCTCGCATCATAAATTGTATCTAAATCAACTAAACCACTATCTAAAGCCATCGCAATTGTAAAAGTTTTAAATGTTGAACCAATTTCATAAAGAGAATTAGTTACTTTATTTGCATTTTCTGGCTTTAATGCCTGTTGAGGATAGTGAGGGTCATAATCAGGGAGTGATACTAAGCCAATAACCTCACCATTATTAACATTCATCAATACTGCAGAGCCGGCTTTTGCTGAATATTTTTTTAATGACTTAAGAAGTTCATCTCGCATTGCAAATGTGACTTCAAGATCAAGTGACAAATAAACATCATCATAATTGCCTTTTTCAATTCGTTTATCTATGTATTCCTCGATCCCAACCCTTCCATTATTATCTATATCAACATAACCAATAACATTTGCCAGCGTGTTCCCGGCACTATAAAATCTCTTTTTTTCATCAAAGAATTGTATACCTGGTATACCCAAATTATGTATTTTATCTTTCTCAACAGGTGTTATGCCTCTCTTTAGCCATACAAATTTCTTATCATTGAGAATTCTAAATTCTAAATCTTCCCTCTCAAAACTAGGAATTACATCTAATATATTCTCTATGATATCTTGCTTGTTCTTTAATAAATATGGTCTTATTGCTACAGAAATCATATCAATATTTGAAGCCACCAAATTACCATCACGATCAAATATACTTGGCCTCATGAATATTTCATTTTTGACTTCTGTAATCTCTGCACTTACTGAGGAGGATATATTTGCAAGGTATATTAATTTTCCAGATAATACTAAAAAGCCTGACATAAAACAAAAGGCTAGAAATTTGATCCTAATTTGGATACGCATCTGATTTTTGTTTATATTTCTCTCTAGCATTTTCATTTATTGATTTTCTAATTTTCAGAAAAACCAACTAGCGAGCGCTCTACTAACTCATCCATTATTTTGTTTGCTGGTTTAATTGGTATGTCTTCAATATCTTTAATTTGACTTACTCTGACGGGTTGAAGATTTAAGCCTAAATGATTTGATAAGTCTTGAATTCTATCTGGTTGTGACAGTAAACTCAACTCAGCTTGTAGGGTAAGAATTTCATTTTTTTCTTTTATGATATTCCTATTAATATCTGATATCTGATTTGAAATATTCTTACTATCATAACTAACAATATATAGTAGAAGGGCAAATATTATGGATGAGAACAATAAAAAAACGTATAAATATCTTATCATACTAGTGCTCTAATAATTTCTTCATATTTATTCATACTATAAATATCTAAATTTTCTCTAAACAAACTATCGGTTCTCTCTATACATCTGAGCTTAGCTGATCTTGATCTCGAATTAAGGATAATTTCAGATTCTTGTGGTATCAAAAATTTCTTTGTAGGATAATTAAATGAACCATCTAATATTGATTTTCCCGATGGCTCATATCTAGATTTAGAGATTGCATTTTCAGTTAGATGGGTAAATATATTTTTTACAATTCTATCTTCAATTGAGTGGAATGTGATGACAACAATTCTTCCCCCTTGATTTAAATAATTTGTAAGATTTGAGAGTAGATAAATAATTTCCTGCATTTCATCATTTACGAGAATTCTTATAGCTTGAAATGTCCTTGTAGCAGGATGGATAGATTTTCCTGGTTGTTTTTTATAAAAATTTCCTATTGTATTTTCAATAATTTTACTAAGTTCTGATGTTGTTTCAATTTTTTTTGAGTCTCTATATTCACATATCCTTTTTGCAACCAACCTTGCATGACGCTCCTCTCCAAAATCTCTGATAATCTCTGCTAAATGATGTTCCTTCAATTTATTAACTACATCATATGCACTTAGAGAGTTTTCACCCATACGCATGTCAAGAGGTCCATCCACCTGAAATGAGAAACCTCTTTTGGGATCATCTAATTGAAATGAAGAGACCCCTAAATCAAGAAGAATACCATCTACTTTACTTATTGATGAATCTCTTAAAATATCTGGTATCTTAGAAAATTTAGAAATAAAAAAACTAAATCTATCACCATAAGAAACTTTTAGCTCTTCAGCATATTGGATTGAATTTTTATCTCTATCTGTGGCAATTAATTGACAATCAGAGTTTTCAAGAATTACTCTTGAATGTCCACCGCCCCCAAAGGTGCCATCAACATAAACATTTCCTCCTCTTAATGTTAATGCCTCAAGCACCTCATTGAGCATAACTGGTGTGTGATGATATGGTCCGCCAGTAGAATTTTGTCTACTCATCATCACATCAATTACCAACATTCCTTTTACTTAACAGGCTTCTTTGCTCTTTAACCTTTTTTTGTGCCTCAATCAAATATGCATCAAACCTATTTGGCTCCCAAATCTGAAACTTTTCACCCAATCCAACAAATATAACTTCATCATTAATATGTGCATGATCGATGAGAGGTTTTGATAATATTACACGACCGTCGTTATCAATTTTCAATTCCTCAGATAATCCAAATAGCGCAGTAGATAAAATATCTCGCTCGTCAGAATAAGGATCTAGATTATCCATTAGTTCATATATATTACTTGCTAAATTTTCTCCACCAGCATCAATGGCTTCGGCTTCCAAAGATGGATAGCAAAATATTTTTTGAGAGTTATCTTTCAACAATACATTCCTAAATTGTGCAGGTATTGACACCCTTCCTTTGTTATCTATCTTGTTTCGAAATTTTGACAAAAATAATTGCATAATAGTTCCATAATATGGGTAATTATGGGATATCATGGTATAACATGGATGTCAATGGTTTTTTAATACAATATTAACCAATTTAACATGCTAGATGGCTTATAAGCCGGGTTCTGTAAAATGATGATCATTCATCTTGTTCATAGGTTGCCCTATAAATCTAGCGACCTACCCAGATAGTATTTCAAAGGACAAACAAACTATCTCTATTTGGTCTTGCTCCCAGTGGGGTTTACAATGCCATTAATGTTACCACTAATGCGGTGCGCTCTTACCACACCATTTCACCCTTACCATAATTATGGCGGTATATTTTCTGTTGCACTTTCCCTAGAGTTGCCTCCGCCGAGAGTTACTCGGCACTGATCCTCTGTGGAGCCCGGACTTTCCTCTATGTAATAGCGATCATCCAGCCATCTAGCCTATAGATTATTACAGGAAACTCTTAAAACTGTCTAGTTCTCCAATTTTAAATTGCGTGCGTCTGTTATTTTTCTATGAATATCGTCTATGACACTTATAGTATTCTGATCAATCTTACCATCGACCAATTCCGATCTCCAATGCGTCTGAAAAGCTACAACAACCTTTTTCGTCTGTTCATCAATTATCCCTGAAACTGATAATTCAAAACCAATTTCAATCAATTTTTTTTGATAGCTCATAATTGTAGGCTTTGTTTGATCAGCCACCTTTATATTACTAATATTTTTTTTGGTATATCCCATTTCTGAATAAACCCCTATTCCAGATCTATTTAAAAATTGCCAAGGAAATTTTATACCTGGGTCAATTTTCCTACCCACAGACACATCTGAATGTCCAAGAATATTATGTCGTTCTATTGAATGTTTAGATATAAGTAGTTTTAATAATTTCAGTAAAGCATTTATTTGATCCCCAGAAAAATCCTCTATACCTGAATTGTGCAACTCGATACCTATGGATTGGGAATTAATATCCCGACAACCATTCCAATATGACTTACCAGCATGCCATGCTCTGAAATAGTCGTTAACTAGAGAGTAAATGGTCCCATTATTATCTATGAAATAATGACAACTGACTTTTGATAACGGATCCAAGAACCACTTAATTATGCTTTGGCTTGGCGCATTAACCCCAGTATAATGAATTATTATATAATCAATTTTTGATCCATCCACTCTATTGTTGTAGTTTGGAGATTTATATTTATCCTTTATCATGTAAAAATTATGTAATATTGAATTTAATTTTAAATACAAATCATTTGTACAATAAAAGTTTACTATGAAAAAAAATAATTGGAACTTTTGGATTGATAAAGGTGGAACATTTACAGATATAATTGCTCTTTCGCCTGAAAAAAAACTTCACTTAAAGAAAATATTATCAAGATCCGACGAATATAATAATCCCATTATACATGGGATAACAAATATACTTAATAAATATGACTCACAAATTGGAAATATCGACAGTATATGTATTGGAACGACTTCGGCTACTAATGCACTTCTAGAAAGAACTGGCGAAAAAACATTACTAATAGTTTCAAAAGGATATTTGGATTCTTTGCAAATTGGTTATCAAAATAGGGATGATTTATTTGATTTACATATCAAAAAAACACTTCCTCTTTATTCAAAAGTAATTGAAGTAGATATCAGATTACTTCGTAATGGCAAACCTCTGGAAAAATTAAATTGGGATAAAATTCATTCACAACTTAGATCTATCAAATCGAATGAATATACTTCAATTTGTGTGAGCCTCATTCATGGATGGAAATATACTGAGTACGAAACTAAATTAAAAAATTTACTACAAGATCTCGGGCATAAAAATATAACTCTTGGTCATGAAATTTCTGAGACGATAAAGTACATAAAAAGAACCAATACAGGTTTAATAAATGCATATGTCGACCCCATTATTCAAAGTGATATAAATGCAATTAAACAAGAGTTCCAGACAGAAAAAAATAAAATAAATCTCAGATTTATGCAATCCAATGGTGGGCTCTCAAATAATAATAATTTTAGAGGAATAAACGCTCTATTATCCGGACCTGCGGGAGGCATTGTGGGAGCTGTTTCCTCTGCAAAAGCCTCAAAAATAGATAATATCATAACATTTGATATGGGTGGAACGTCAACAGACATATCACATTTCAATCATGAAATAGAATATAACAATGATAAAAATATAAACCAAATAAATATCCAGGTGCCAATGATAGACATTGACACAATTGCTTCTGGAGGCGGATCCATACTTGAATACAAAACCTCAAGAATGACTGTAGGACCAAAATCTGCAGGATCTTATCCTGGACCAATGGCATATGGAAAAGGTGGACCACTTACAATTACTGATGCAAACCTCATCCTAGGAAAAATACTAGAAGATCATTTTCCTAAGATTTTTGGTAAAAATAATTCATCTCCATTAAATAAATCACTAGTTGTTAGTGCATTCAGTAATATTAGAGATCTTATAGATAAAGATAAAAGCATTGAAGAAATAGCGGAAGGTTACATTAACATTGCCGTAGAAATGATGTGCAGAGCAATAAAAAATGTTTCAACAAAAAAAGGTGTTAATTTGGAAGATTACACACTAGTTAGCTATGGTGGAGCTGGGGGACAACACGCCTGTTTGATAGCAGAGAACTTAAATATCAAAAAAATATTAATCAACCCATTATCAAGCTTTTTATCCGCTTATGGTATCGCAAATTCAAATGAAAAATACATCAATCAAAAAACAATATTATGCAAATTTACCGATCAAAATATATCCAAAATTAAATCTATAATTTCAACCTTGAAAATTGAAAACAGTAAGAATTTCTCAACCACAAAAATTTCTCACAAGCCAATCATCTACCTCAAATATTTAGGGACCGATCAAACAGTGAGTTTACGGATAGATGATAATAAACTTGACATCAAGAATATACAAAATAGATTTGAGAAGACCTATAAGAGAATATATGGTTATATTCCTAATACTCCCATAATAATAGATTTAATACAAGTTGAAACCTCGACTAAAATAGCACCAACTAATTTCTTAAAAAGTAATAAAAAGAATTCCACTTCTCATGATTTAACAAGTTTTTTCGTCAAAGGTAGATGGGTGAATGCAGAAATTATCCATTTGGACTCAATACCCAATAATCAAAATATATGCGGGCCCAAAATACTCATTGATCAAAATTCAACTATTATTATAAATGATGGGTGGGTTGCCAGAAAAGATGATGTTAATAATATTATTCTAGAAAAAAACCAATATGCGAAAAAACAAGAAGTAAATACAAAATCACCTGAAATACTTGAAATTTTCAATAACCTATTCATGTCGGTAGCAGAAACAATGGGTGAAACACTTAGAAGAACCGCTTCATCAGTTAATATTAAAGAACGACTTGATTATTCATGTGCATTATTTGATAAGCATGGAGAACTTGTTGCGAATGCTCCTCATATTCCAGTTCATTTGGGATCGATGGATGATTGCGTAAAATATTTAATTAGAACAAATAGTAATATCAAAAAAAATGATATATTTATAAGCAATTCACCTAGATCAGGTGGTACTCACCTCCCAGATATTACTGTAATCTCCCCAATATTTTCAAAAGAAAATAAAGAAATTATTTATTTTGTAGCTACAAGAGGTCATCATCCAGATGTTGGAGGTATATTCCCCGGATCAATGTCCATTGAAGCAAGAAAATTAGAAGATGAAGGAATTATTTTTGATAACCTCAAAATTAAAATCAGTGATATTAATCACCCAGAAAAAGTTATTGACGTACTAAATAATAGCAAATACCCAGCTAGAAATCCTCAGATGAATATTCAAGACCTAACCGCACAAATTGCTGCAAATAAGGTTGGTGAGATTGAGATATTTAAATTAATTGATAAATATGGTGAACATACAGTTAATGAACAAATGATAGAAATCAGGAGAAATGCTTACCTTTCATCATTAGAGGTAATTAAGAAAATTGGACCGTCTCAATATACATTAAATCTCGATAATTTTACTATTCAGCTAAAAATTCAAATAGATGAAGTAAAAAATAAAATTATATTTGATTTTAGAGGTTCAAATGCTGAAAGCAAAAATAATTATAATGCCCCTATCCCAATAACAAAAGCTGTCATTATGTTTGTAATTAGGTGTCTTATAAATGATAATATCCCTCTTAACTCTGGCTTGCTTCAATCAGTGGAGATTATCTTAGATGATGACTCATTATTGAACCCATCAAGTAATGCTGCTGTATCAGCTGGTAATGTTGAAATCAGTCAAGCAATCGCAAATTGTATATTTGCAGCTATTGGGAATAAAGCATCATGCCAATCAACTATGAATAACTTAATATTTGGTAATAGTGAATTTCAATATTATGAGACAATTTGTGGTGGGCAAGGTGCACATCGTGATCACGATGGACAGGATGCTGTTCAAACAAATATGACTAATTCAAGATTAACAGATCCTGAAATTTTTGAAGAATCCTATCCTATTAGTATTATAGAATTATCTATTAATAAAAATACTGGAGGAACTGGGAAGTATATTGGAGGTGATGGAATAAAAAAAATATTCAAAATTGAACAACAGATGAGTTGTTCAATATTGTCAAATAATCGGATTTACCCACCATTTGGATTAGAGGGAGGTAATGATGGCAAAAAAGGCAAAAATACGTTAATTAGGAATAATAAAAGTGAAGAATTAGGAGGCAATTGTCAAATAGATCTTCACAAGGATGATATATTAATAATTCAGACACCATCAGGTGGTGGTTTTGGAAAGTTAAATTAATCGTGACTTATTATTTTTAACCAATGATTTAATTCATCTTCTGTCCAATTCTTCCTTCGCGCATAATCTACTGCTTGATCATTTGTAATTTTACCAACCCCAAAATAGCGGGACTCAGGATTACTGAAATATATTCCACAAACTGACGATGCTGGAATGATTGCACATGACTCCGTTAATTTCATATTTATTTTATTTTCAGCATCTAATAACCGAAGAATCGTAATCTTTTCTGAATGATCGGGTTGAGCTGGATAGCCTGGCGCAGGTCTTATTCCTGTATATTTCTCATTTATAAGATCATCATAACTCAAATCTTCATTTGGATTATATCCCCATAATTGCTTTCTAACCTTTTCATGGAAAAACTCCGCAGAGGCTTCAGCAAACCTATCACATACGGATTTAAATAAGATCGATTTATAATCATCATCTAATAAATTAAGCTTTTTGTTTACTTCTTCTTCATTAAAATCAATCGATACTGCAAACAAACCAATATAATCATCGCATTTTGACTCTTGTGGTGCGATGAAATCAGCTAAACACAGATTTGCTCTATCATTTCTTCTTGCAATCTGTTGCCGGATTGAGTGCAAAGTATCAATTTTTACATTCGTTTTTGGATCGTAAATATATATATCTTCATTAAAAGATTTAGCTGACCAAAAACCAATTACAGCTTTTGATTGAATAAGCTTCTTTTTAATAATCTCTCCAATTAAGATATTTGCATCATCAAAAAGATTTTTTGCCGTAGGACCAATATTTGGATCTTCAAATATTCGTGGATAGACTCCTCTTATCTCCCAAGTCTGAAAAAAAGGTGTCCAATCTATGTAGTTACGTAATTCAACTAAATTTGTCCCTATATAATCTCTAACACCAAGATATGAGGGCTTTTTCACACTCATTTTTTCCCAATCTACTTTTAATTTATTAGAACGGGCATCAGTTAGTTTATCAAGACCTCTCTGTTTATTATTAGATGAGTATTGCTTTCTAATTTCTTCATACTCATCATTTAATTTATTTAATAATATTTTTTTTCTATCTTTAGATGATAAATCAGACATTATTGATGCTGCCTTACTTGCATCTAGAACATGAATAGTATTTTTATTATCATAACTAGGTGAGATCTTTAAAGCTGTATGTGCCTTACTAGTTGTAGCGCCTCCAATAAGAATAGGAATATCTAGATTGTGTTTTTTGATTTCACTAGCCACATGACACATTTCATCTAAACTTGGTGTTATTAATCCAGATAAGCCAATTGCATCTGCTTTTTCATCAATTGCAGTTTTGATAATTTTTTCAGCAGGAACCATCACCCCTAAGTCAAGAACTTCAAAGTTATTACATTGCAAAACGATACCAACAATATTTTTACCGATATCGTGCACATCACCCTTAACAGTTGCCAATACTATTTTCGCAGTCTTTTTTGATGCAATCTCACCATTTTCTTCCATGTAAGGCAATAAATAAGAAACAGCTTGTTTCATAACTCTCGCACTTTTTACAACTTGCGGTAAAAACATTTTTCCTTCGCCAAAGAGATCACCAACAACATTCATACCCTTCATCAAAGGGCCTTCAATCACAGACAGTGGTTCTCCAATTTGCAATCTTGCTTGTTCGACGTCTTCTTCAATATAGTCATTAATTCCATTTATTAGAGAATAAGATAACCTGTCCTCTATATTTGTATTTCTCCATTCAATCTTCTTAGATTGTTTTTCTGTTGTTTCATTTTGAAATTCAATTGATTTTTGAAGAAGCTCTTCAGTGGCAGAGGCAGATTTGTTTAAAATCACTCTTTCACATAAATCCCTGAGCTCTGGTTCAATGTCATCATATATAGCAAGTTGCCCTGCATTAACAATACCCATATCCATACCAGCACGAATTGCATGATACAGGAAAACTGAGTGCATTGCTTCTCTTACGACATTATTACCCCTAAAAGAAAACGATAAATTCGAAACGCCTCCTGAGATACTCGACAAAGGCATATTTTTCTTTAATAACTTACAAGCATCTATAAATGACTGCCCGTATGCATTATGTTCTTCAATGCCGGTAGCAACAGCAAATATATTGGGATCAAAAATTATATCTTGTGGTTCAAACCCTACCACATTTATAAGAATATCATAAGCTCTCTTTAGAATATCAAATTTTTGCTCAGTTGTTTCGGCTTGACCATTTTCATCAAAAGCCATCACAACAATAGCAGCGCCATAAAGTTTGATTTTTGTTGCTATATTAATGAATTCATCTTGTCCTTCTTTAAGACTGATGGAATTAACAATTGATTTGCCTTGAATACATTTTAAACCTGCTTCAATGACACTCCATTTGGATGAGTCAATTACAATTGGGACTTTTGCTACATCAGGTTCTGATGACAATAAATTCAAAAACTCTACCATGACTTTTTCAGAGTCCAATAACCCTTCATCCATATTAATATCTATCAATTGAGCACCATTATCAATCTGCTCTTTCGCTACTTTTATTGCTTCATCAAAATTATTTTCTTGTATTAATTTTTTGAACTTTGCTGAACCTGTTACATTCGTTCTTTCACCAATATTAATAAAATTAATATTGCTTTCCTTATTGAATGCCTCGAGCCCTGATACCCTGAGTATTGGCTTTTGTTGAGATGGGATTCTTGGTTTTATTCCCTTTGTAATATCTGCGATGTGTTCTATGTGCTCAGGCGAAGTACCACAGCAACCACCTACTATATTCAGCATGCCATCTTTAGCAAACTCTTCTATGATGTGTGCTGTTTCATGTGGCATTTCATCATATTGACCTAACTCATTCGGTAATCCTGCATTAGGGTAGGCTGAAATCAAGGTATCCGAAAGATTTGATAATTCTAGTAAATGTGATCTCATTTGTGAGGCACCTAATGCACAATTTAAACCAACTGAAAATGGCTTGGCATATCTAATTGAATTCCAAAATGCTTCAACTGTTTGGCCAGACAATGTCCTTCCTGATAGATCTGTTATGGTTCCGGACAGCATCAAAGGTTTATGAGTTTTTAATTTTTGATAAGTTTTTTGAACAGCATAAATTGCTGCCTTTGCATTGAGTGTATCAAATATTGTTTCAATTAAAATTATATCAGCACCACCAACAATCAATCCTTCTGCAGCTTCAGCATATGAAGTTACAAGATCATCAAAAGTAACTGCTCGAAATGATGGGTTTTGAACATCTGGAGACATGGATGCGGTTTTGTTTGTTGGTCCAAGTGCACCAGCAACAAATATCTGTTTACCATTTTCTTCAAAATATTCTTTTGAAACACTTTTAGCAATCATTGCAGATTTTCTATTCATATCATAGACAAGCTTCTCATTACCATAATCTGCTTGTGAAATAGAGTTTGATGAAAATGTATTTGTTTCAATTATATCAGCACCAGCATCACAGTATGATTTGTGAATATCTCTTATCAGTTCAGGTTGGGTAATAGATAATATATCATTATTCCCTTTTTGATCGAATTTGGAGTCCAAAAGATCTTGTCCTCGAAAATCATCTTCAGAAAGCTCAAATTTTTGAATTTCAGTCCCCATTGCACCATCAATAATGAGAATTCGTTCTTTCGCTATTCTTTCTAATTCATTCATTTATTTACTACACTCTATCAATATTTAATTTGCTAATAATTTGATCCATCAAAGACATCTGATTTAAGCTGTAGATATGAAGATTATTTATCCCATTCTCAATTAGATCACTCACCTGATCAGCAATAATTGATAAAATAATCTCTAACTGCTGTTCACTATTTAAATTATTAAAATTATCTTCAAAAATTCCTTCGAATTTTTTTGGTATGCTAGCTCCACACTTAATTGAAAATTCTCGGATTTTTTGGTAATTAGTAATTGGAATTATTCCTGGAATTAGATTTGCTTCAATATTACTTTTATTCAATAATTCCCTGAAAGTATAAAAGAAATTATTATCAAAAAAATATTGAGTTATTATATCATTTGATCCACTTTTGACCTTATCTTTTAAATTTTCAATATCAGCTTTCAAATTTGCTGAGTCAGGATGCTTTTCTGGATATCCTGCACAATATACTTGAATATCAGATAGCTTTTTTATTGCTTTAATCAATTCACCTGTTTTTTGGAAACCTTCTGGGTGTGCCTTATATTTTTTTGAGATATTGTTTGGAGAGTCTCCCCGTAAAGCTAGGATCTTATTTACGCCAATTTTTAAATAGTATTCAACTAAGCTCATTGTATCACTAATGGAAGAGTCAACACATGTTAAATGAGCGGCAACATCTATATCTGTGTCTTGATGTATTCTTCTGACTAAATCCATGGTTTTATCTCGATTTGAACCTCCTGCGCCATATGTTACCGATATGAAACTCGGTTTATGTGTTAGTGCATTTATTTTTCCAACGAGTTTAGGGTTGTTACTAATATCTTGAGGTGGAAAAACTTCATATGAAAAAATGATATTTTTTTGGAAAATATTACTCATAGTTTTTTCCCAGCCATGCCATTACTTTTAGCTCGTTAATATTAGGTTGTTTGAATGAGACTGCTTTGATCTTATCAACTAAACCAATATTTGATTTTTGAAAATAATCTTTAATTTGAGTTTCATCAAAACCTAACCTCCTGTGCGAAAAATTCGTTCTTAAAAATTCATTTTGATGTTTGAGGTAATCAACAATCAGGACAAAACCTTCCTTGTTAAGTAATTTCTTAGCTTCCCTGATTAAATCCTGAGGTTTATCAAAATAATGAA
>Ga0255769_10003144_pt1 | contig 16963 bp, 21 predicted proteins | sample 041ome_9_FD_179637 | JGI IMG/M metagenome (GOLD analysis project Ga0255769, IMG submission 179637) | Coastal salt marsh microbial communities from the Groves Creek Marsh, Skidaway Island, Georgia - 041413US metaG (version 2) | ecosystem: Environmental > Aquatic > Marine > Intertidal zone > Salt... | reverse complement strand
ATATGAAGTTCATCATCATCATAAGCGTCCATCATATCATCATCTGTTAATGAGTTAACAATATCATCAACTTCTTTTTCCGGAACATCTTTACAATCTACTTTTTTGCCATCTACATCCCAGCAATCTAACTCATTATGATACTCATCAGTTTTTACTTCTTCAAGCTTTTCACCTTTACGAGCAGCGTCTAATTCTTTTTCTTTCTTGCGAACGTCTGCTGCATTCTCATCATCTTTAGCAATCTTTTTAGAATCTTTATCATGTAAAACTTTTGCTGGAATCTTACGCCCTGATTTAGATAATTTTTTATCTGCAGTTGCAACATCTTCTGTTGCATACATATATTTTCTACGACGCATTTGTGTATCTGTTTCTAACTTATGTCCAGATGCAGTATGATCATTTACATCATTCTTTTTATCTTTATCTTTTTCGTCTTCAACTTCTTCACCTTTGTTCATCTTACTTAATTTTACAAAGTCAGAATATCTTAAGATGTCATTAAGTTGTGGTTTACCTGTATTCTTTTTAACTTCAACAGATTCTCTTAATTTTGGAGGTAATGAACCTTTATCGTATTTAATACCAATGTCGTCTGCAAGCTTAAGCATCTTAGATAATACACCAGCAAGTTCAGGTCTCATTGGTTTATTTTTAACTTTTCTCATACCCATATTAATAAGTTGAGATGGACTTGACATCTTCTCAGCGTTCTCGACACCAAGCATATCAGCAATAATTCTTGCAACTTTAATTTTATCTGCAGATTTAATAGTTATCTTGGAAAGCTCTTCATTAAATTCAGCTTTACCTTTTTCTTTAAAGTTAGATGTCATAAGTTGTAACTCCGTTTTATGTGCGTTCCAATAATCTTGGTGATGTTGAAACTCACCTATATTTTCTAATGATTCTTTTGCTTTATCATGGGCGGCAACCCAGATATTAATTTCATTTTCTGTAGGCTCTTTGCCTTGCTCTAGATGCATATCATTTAATTTCATATATGTATCTGTAGCTTTTAATGCATTTAATACAGCAACAGGATCTTTAATTTCACCATCATTTAATTTAGTAATAGTATCTACAAAAGCTTTTGTAGCATCTTTACTATGATGTAAATTGTTTGTTCTGTATCCTTTAAATGTAATCTCATCAGGTGCATAGCCAGGTTTAATATCTTCTTTAATTAAACTGCCAATAACCTTAATATCTTTTATCCATTTACGTGTCATTGAACCTTCATCATCAACAACAGTAACATAATTACTGCCTCGATCTATGATCTCATATTGATTACCATTTGATTCAACAATATCACCAACGTGATATATTTCACCTTTAAAGTATTTATCTCTTAAAGTATCAATAGTAAATTTAACTTCTTCTTTAATTGCTTCAAGACCCATAGCTTGTCGCAATTCATTCATAAGTAATTTAGCATCAATGTCTCTAACTGAATTAGGTAAGCCACGTTTAAATTGTGTAAAGTTACCTTTTTCAGCAAAAGATCTCATTTTACTAGCACTCATGCCAGCAGCATTATCAGAATCAGGATCCCTCTCTCCCGCAGAAACGACCTGAATAGTATCAAACTTAAAATTTTTCCCGTTATATCGATTTAGAATACGTTCGTATTCTGCAACACGGTCACTTCCAGCAACCATGATGATATTCTTATATTTTTTATTTAAAAATTCTGCAGCTTCAATAAATGATCTTTGTTGTGCATTAGCAGCAACAAAATTAAATCCCTTAAACATCATATTAAGATAGTGTAATTTTCTATCTACAGGTAATGGATTTTTCTTTTTGTCTTGGGTACGTGAAGCGTATATGACGTGATCAGCTTTATTCTGCATGGCTATTTTTTTAACCATTTTGAATAACAGTTCGTGACCAGATGTTGGTGGATTGAATCTGCCGAAAACAAATACAACGGTTTTAGACGGCAATTCTTTCACTAATTGTCTATAATTCTTCATTTAACCCATCTATATAATTTAATTATCTATTATTATTTATAATAGTTTAGATTACAGATATTAATATTTTTACAGTTTCTGTTAACCAGCGTGATGTTATTTCATCATTTGCTAGTTCATTTGCTTTATTAATAACTTCAATATCATTTAAAAGTTCTAGATATTCTTCTTTATTTAAAATACCTTCTTGATATTGTTCTGTAATATCATGCAGTTCTGCTGCAATTTTGCCTTGGACATTATCCTGCGGCATTAAATCTTTTAATTCTTTTAAAATATCGTCATGCATTATTCTCTACCTCTCCATGCTTTTTCTAGGATATCCATTTGAATGCCTATTAGTTTAATCTTTGCTTCACAGAATGTTTCTCTTCCTTTATAAGCGCTGAATAATGATGTTTCCATTTGTTTAACATTTTCAGTTTGTGGATCTTGTCTATATTCAGTATAAAGATAAAGTCTGTGAGCTTTCTTCATAGCCTCTTCCCATGTTTTCCAATTTTCATCTTTAGAATTACATGCTAGGTCTTCATACTCATCTTTAAATTTAATGTATAATTCGGTTTGAGCAGGATCATGTTTAATTGCAGGTATAAACGTGCTGCATCCAGACATTATAATAGCAATAATAAGTACTAATAATGTTATACCTATATTTTCTTTTTTCATTTTTCCCATCCTTTAATAATATCTGGGGAGAAGTTTGCTTTTGAGAATTCCATACGATTCACTAATTTGACAGCGCCTCCAGACAATCTATCGATTGCCACAAAACCTTCTACCCCAGTAACCTTAAATCCATCATTCGTTTTTAAGAATGTACTAATATGTCCTGCTTGATTCATCTTATTGATAATCATATGCTTAGCATCTACTAATAAGTTAGTTAATCTAAACACATCTGCAATAGCATCTCGGCTATGAGCAGAAAAGAACTTATTCATATTATTTATTTTATCTTTCCACTGTTGTTTACCTTTATCAGTCTTACGCTCATTCATTTGTTTATGATACTTTTCCTGAATCCAGTGATATAAACCAACAACATGTTGTGTAGGATTAGTAATCTTTTCACCGATTCTTACCTTTGCATTATTATAAGTTTTAATTAATGATAATATTTCTTCATTATTACTAATTGAATTAATCACATTAGCATCAATTGATTTAAATAACTTACCAGCTTCAGATAAAATTGCAGTTACCTTTGCTGTTTCAGCTTTAGTAAATGTTGCTGTACCTGAATAGTCTTTATATGTTGCATCATCCATCCATACAGAAGGAGATGATTTGAATTTATTTGTAATATTTTGACCAAATGAAGCTCTCATAGTTTCAAAGTTTGGTCCATCATATGAAGTATGCCATACTACACCGATCTTAGCCTTTAGAATCTTATTGGCCAAGTCAGAGCGAGCAGGTACAGCATATACGATAGTGTTTGGGTGAAACGTGATGTATTTTTCATTATCTATAGTCTCCACTTTTAAATCAGATTTCGTAAACATTAAGTCACCTTGATATACACCTTTTGTAATACCAAGTTTCTTAAATTCATTTAGTGCAATGATTAGTTTTGCTGCTAGATCTCCTGATGTATCTTTACGAATATCAGCAACAGTCTTATATACTTTTGGATCTTTATTGAATACACCTTTCTTAGCAACAAAGAACTTACCATCTCGAGGATCTACACCCGCAAAAACTGCAGGAGCACCATCCCATTTAACGGTTGATGTAATCTTAGATGAGCTATTTCCAGCAAGCATGTTTCTTAAGTCTTGTAAAAAGTTAATAGCTTTACGTGTGCCATTAACACCTTCATTGAATACAAGATCTTCTAAATGTTCCATATGAACATTCTTTGATTCTGTTATGTAACCTTTTAAATTTAACATTTAACTATACTTTATAAAAACACTACTAAATTTAGATGCTGAAGAAGCATAACTATAAATTGCATTGGCAATCTTATCTTCTTTCTTATTCTTTTTCATCATATAACAATATGATATACTAAAGTATTTTGACATCCACCAAGTTTTATCGTTCTCTGCTTTTGCTGCAACTAAAGGTATTAATTGATTAATAGATGTGCTGACAGTAACAAGGTCTTTAAACATCTTACAGAATTCTATTACAGTTTTAGTATCTGCGTTTTCAATATTTTTCCACAATTCATTTGGTGTAAATATATCTGATTGAGGTATACCACTTTCTTTTGCTGCATTAAGTAATACTCCACCACCCATTTTACCGGCAGCTGCATATTTGCCTTTAATTTCTCCTTGCCATGATGATGGAACTGGTCTTGATGAAAAGTTTCTTAATTGAACTAATCCTGAGCCACTTTCAGATACAAATTCTATATAGGCATCTTTTGAATTTATTGGATCATTACCAATTTTAAACCCTTTAAACTTAGCATCTAATGGTTTACCATTATTAAAAACTTTACTATGGGGTTTTTGATTTGGACCAATTTTTTTTAATGATACACCAATTAATTCTTTTTTATTAAAGGCATTATATATATATTTGTTGTAATCTATTATATTATCAAAATTAGTCTTTAATGCATGTGATTTAGATTTAACCCATATATCAGCTGGATTCCATTTATCTGAGCCTGATAATCCAGTTTCTGATTTATACTTTGTAAATACTCTATAAATTTCATTAGGTATATTGCCGCCACGATAAAATTTATAGTTACCAAACTTAAAATCTTTTGCCATTTGATTAGCAGTCTGAATACATGAATAGAACCACGCTTCATCTAATTTTTTTAAACAATCAACTAAACGCCTATCGCATTCAGCATCTTTAGTATTTTGCGCTGTAATTTCTGTAATAGAATATATGTCTTTCTTTAATGCTTGTCTAGCAGCACATACATAGGCTTGCAAAGATTCAGCTAATGCTGTAATCTCTGCTCCTGCTCCAGATATTGCCATTATTTAACAACCTTTACTGATCCATCTGGTTTAGCAAAGTATGCTTCGAATGTTACTTGTGGGAATTCTCTTTTCATTTGTAAGAAAGCTTTTAAGTTAGCCATTGAATCATCAAAGAGTCTTGCTCTTTTGAAGTTACCTGTATTGAGATAGTTTCTAATGATAACAACTTTTTTAAGAGCTACATTTGAAACATCATTGATTTTACCAGCTCTTTCAACTCTTATCTTTCTCATATCTAAACCATATTTGGTAAAGGTTTTTAAGAATTTTTGTTTGTTATTGAAATCATTTCTAGCTGTGATAATAACTATTCTAGAACCTGGTTTTTTACCTATATTCTTAATAATTGCTTTTGCTTTATTAAGCATTTTTTCGATTGGTTGAGATTCTTTATAGAACTTATCAGCATCTTTGAATTGTTTGAAATCAAACTTTTCGCCAGCTTTAAGTTTATAAGTATTGAACTGCTGATTGGTTAACTCTTTAACTTTTTTGCCGTCTTTCATAACAGCAATTTTAGCAGTAGTATGAAATAAAGTATCATCAATATCAAAGATTGTTAATCCGTTATCTTTGAATTCTTTATTTACTTCATTTATATATTGTTTAAATTTTAACATAATCTCTCTATAATGTTATTATATAATAAAGTGCAATTAATGTACACAATTATTTTGTAACAGAATTGTAACAATTGTCACAGAATTGTTACAATTAGAGCATTAATATATTTATAAACAGTTATATTAGAATTTAAATCCTTCTGTCTTCATTCTAGAACCGAATGTGGAGTTATCAAATACAGGTTTATCATCTTTATCTTGGCCTGCATCAGATATATTTGCTTGAGCAGATGCTTCTACATCATAAAGTTTCATTTTAGATCGATCTACGCCAATCACAAAACGTTTATAATAAGATGGATCATTATACCGATTCTTGAGTTGTTTAACCATAAGTTGGCCAATGTTTTCAAGATCTTCGGTTGAGATAAGCGCAAACATTAAATCAACAGTTGCTGGTAGACCAAAAGATTCAGAAGTATCTTCGAGTCCAGGATCAGAGCTTGTAAACCCAGATCTTGTGGTTTGAGTAGCACTAACAATTGGTACTGCATACTCAACGGCGAGTCCACGAATTTCTTCAGCAATTGTTTTAACAAATGTATATGAATTAACATTTGCACCCTGTCTCAATCTTTGAGAGTTACAGATATTAAGATAATCGATATAGATAATATCAGGTAAAAATTCTTGTTTCATTTTCAACTCTTCCAACAAAGCTCTAAAATGGCCAGCATGGGCTCCGGCAGTTGGATATTCTTTGATGATGAGTCGTCCTTGAGATTTCTGCTTGATTTTATCTAATCGATTATCAAAAACATTCTTATCAACAACTTTTAATTCATCCATTGATAAGTTAAGTAGATTTGCATCAATACGTTCTGCAATTCTTTCTTCAGCCATTTCCATAGTGATATATAATACATTTTTATTATCAATAAGATTGGCTGCTGCAGTATGACACATGAATAGAGATTTACCGACACCAGTACCGGCAAGAACAACATTAAGAGTTTTCTTAGATAAACCACCCTTTGTAATCTTATTAAGCATGTCAAGATCAAATCGAATCTTTTCTTCTACTCGATGATAATATTCAAATCGAGAATCAGAATCATCAATATAGTTATGGCCTACATGACTATCAAAGGAAACACCCAAAGCATCGGATAACATAGAAGGAATAGCATCCTCAGATCTTTGTTTATCTTTGCCATCAATAATACCAATTGAATCTAGAATGGCATTATACACAGCTTTCTTTTTACAAAAAGATTCTGTCTCATTATAGAGCCAATCAGTATTAGTTGGGGAATATTCGATCTTATTGATATAATCAGAAAACTCATTGTATTCTTTATCATTAAGATCTTTACGATTAGAAACCTCAATGGCTAAGATTTCTTTTGTAATTGGTTTATTATATTTGTCAAAGAACTTCTGATATTCTTCGAAGATTATTGCTTCCTTACGTTCTGAAAAGTATCGTTTGTTAATGAAAGGTAGAACCTTTCTAGAATACTCTTCATTATGTAAGAGATTACTTAATATTGTATTTTCAATCCTCATTCACACCGCCGTAGTAAATTAAGTCGTTATTTAAAAGACCATCGTCAATCATTTGAACGACGAGATCACCCACACATTTTTCAAAGCTTTGTTTTAGTTCATGCTTAATACTTAACTCTGTATTATTTTCTATTATATCATAGTGATATTTTAAAGTACAATTATCCTCTTGCTCTAATAATTCTACCTTATCAAGTATAAACTGTATGCCTGAAAATTTATGATCAACAAATTCTAAAAGATATTGATGATCTCCGTATGGTTCTTTATTATACTTCAACTTCTGTATCATCTGGTAGTTCTGCAAGAGCTTGATCAATTTCATCATCAGTTACTATTTTACCGTGTGCAATTTGATAACGTTTCTTAATTGCTTCTTGGAAAGTAGGATCGGTAATTACTGGCATCCAGAAATCTTTTGTATCAGTATCTTTAATACGATATTTCTTTTCTTCTACTTCACCAGTTTCTACATTGACTTTTGAATACCATCCAACAGATGGCTTAACTACATGACCAGTTTCCATAGCCATATCTAATAAACCAGACCATTTAGACATACCACCATCAAATTTTACTGAGACAGGAATCTTAGATTTTTCTCTAACATAACGTGATTTTTCAACGTTAATAATAAAGTTATAACCTTGAAGTTCAGTACCGTCTTTGTCTTGTTGACGACCTAGAATAAAGATATTATCTGCTGAGTAATAAGAACCAGTACCACCACCAACAACATCTTTTGAATAGAGTTCCATAGTTTTATATGTATGATTAACAACAACCATTGGAATATCTTTTAATGAGAGATATGGTGTAACCATTCTGAATAATGATTTAATTTGTTTTGCTCTTGACATATCAGCAACTGATTTACCATCAAGCGCATCATCAACTTCTTTTTTAGAAGCTAGGTTACCGATTGAATCAATAACAATCATTAAACGATCACCACGATCTAGACCTTCTAGCTGCTTCATAATATCAAACTTAAGTTGTTCAACATCAGTAATAGGAGTATGCAAGACACGTTCTACATCAATACCAAATGAATCAAAATAAGACTGAGGAGTACCAAATTCTGAATCGTAAAAGAGTAGAGCCGCGTCTTCATACTTATCTAAATATGATTTAGCCATTAATAAGCTAAACGCTGTCTTAAAATGCTTTGAAGGACCTGCCCACATTGTTAGACCTGGCGTTAAGCCACCATCTAATCGACCACTTAATGCAATATTAATTGCAGGAATGGATGTAGGTATCATATCCTTTTTAGTGAAGAACTTAGAATTTTTAAGTATATCACTATCTTTAACTGTTGTATTCTTTTTAATTTTATCTAATATGCCCATGTTATTTCCTTATATTATTTCAAAAGCACTGCAGCAACAACTACCATTAAGTATAGTAGACCTATTGTTACAGCAACCCAAAATAGCCATTCTTTCATGTTATACCTCAATTACTGTTATATTTGCTTCTTCCAGTATTTTAACACCTAGACTACAGGATTCTTTCCATGTATCCTTCATACCAGGAAACTGCTTTTGTATAACTGCCTTTTTAATACCAACTTGTATTATACCTTTAGCACATTCATGGCAAATTGGTAAACCATGAATAAAGATAGTAGCGCCATCTAATGATACACCGTTTAACGATGCATTAAATATAGCATTCATTTCAGCATGTACAACATACTTTAATTTTTTTTCTCGATCATTTAATCTTGATGGAGTATCTTTTATCTTACGAGGAAATCCATTATAGCCTTGTGCAAGTATTTGTCCTTTAGTACCAACAACAACTGCACCAACTTTTGTATTCGGATCTTTAGACCAAGACGCAATTTGCTCGGCCATTTCCATATATCGTTTAGCCCATTTATTCATGACCTATATACCGCATCTTTAAGTAATCCAAAATGTCTTTCATAGATATGAAGAGAAGATACATTCCAATAGATTTGACCAGCTGGTACATTTAATTCTTTACATAGAGAATCAAGTACATGTTTTTGCCATGCCCAATCATTCTTATAACCAAAGACTGCATCATTAGATCTCATATAAACAAGAGCATTAAGTTCGCCGTTTCTTATAAGATATTGTACATTGTTTGTACACATAAAATCTGACATGCCATTTCGATTATAATCAGAATGCATTGTTGGACGAGTATAGATCATATTAGCTCTACGAGAATCTGGATTCTTTTTTAATTCATCAAGTACGTTTGTATATTGGTTATGATTTTCATCAGACCAAATACACCAACCATAATTAGAATTGATATAACCATCTTCAGTGGCTACTGATTTCCAGATTGCAGGTGTTTCGCCAGGTATATCATTAACATTAAGTGATTGTGATTTATACCATGCAAGTTCACGTTCTACATAGTCTTCATTAACAGTACCAATAATTGCTGGGTGATCAGCAATAAAAGAAGCATTCATAATCTCAAGTGTTTTTACACCAGTTTTATCAGTAACATATTCTTCTTTAACTAATTTTTGATAGAATGAATTTCTTATATTACCAACATATGTATTTCTACTCATCTAGTAGATCCCTTCTTGGTCGATTTAAGAAATCATTTTGAGGATTCTGGCCGGGTATACCGCCACGAATATATGCAGTACCGAAAGATGCATAATTAATAAGATCTAAACATGAATCTTCGAGGGATTCAAAGTTTGGATTATAATCTTTATCTGATTCCATTGCTTCTAGAACTGATTGCATACGTAATACTTTTGCATGCATAACATCTAGAATAGAGGCAAAGCCACGTGGATAATAATCTGCTTGTTGGATCCTAGAATTAGGATTTTGATAGTCGTTAGACTTTTTGGTTTGTATCTCAGCTGCTTGCTGCAATACTTTCAATGATTCTTTCATAATATCTCCTCAGATAAAATTATATTATAACAAATAATCGAATTAATGTACAATTATTCTTTTAGATTGATAGGATAACATTGGCCATAAGATATAGCTTTATAATGATTATAGAAATGTTTATCATTATAAGAACTAGGTCTCCAGTAGTCAAAGAATGTTTTAGCATTAGCTACTAAAACAAAAGACACTTCATAATATAATGCAGATGGATCATCATTCATTTTTGCTGCTAAGAATAAGTCTAGATCTTTATGGTGTTTGTTAAAGGTTGATATATTATCATTGTAATATGTTACCCATTCACAATTACTTTCTATCCACTTAACTTCTGTAAGTAAGTTCTTTTCAGTTAATGATGCATCCCACATATAAGTATCAGGATTTGTATAATCAAACTTTTGTGTATTTCTTCTACCGCCAAATATCATAACAGCCGCAGTCTCAGTTACAATACCACGTTTACAGTGTTCTTTTATTGTATCTAAAGACCGGCCTTTTCTATTTTGACTAGCAAAAATTTCATTAGCCATAACTTCAATATCATATTCAACTTGAACTTTTGCTACTCTATAATTTTGGTGTGTTCTAGCCTGATTACCAAGCTTAATTATATCACTTCTTGATAAAGCCATACTATTCGAATGTTTTACCAATTAAACCAACATTGTCTTCATGTGTTGGCGATGTCCATCCTGCAGGTTTTACTAAGTCAGGTAAACCATGTGGATTAGGTCTTTCTTCTTTAATACCAACTTCTTTTGCAATGTTTGCTGTGAATACTCTATCCCATGCTAAGTATGAATCAACTTTATATAGATCAAGTGTACCGATTGCAACAACACACAGATCAATTAAAGCATCTACTACTTCATCAGCATTCTCTGCAGATTTCATTTCATCAAGTTCTTCTTGTAAAAAGTTAATTCTAAATTTTAAGAATTCTTTTAATACTTCAGGACTCATCTTTTCTACGGCTTGGTTAACATTAAACTTTGCATGCATAACTGCCATATCTTGTACCCAATCTTTACTCATTTGTTCTCCTTCTTTCCTCTATTAAGTTCTTTTTCTAATTGGCATGGAATCCAAGTACACTTAGGATCCAATGGTTTTTTACATATATTACATACTTTCATTTTATTATTATATCCTATTTCTGAATTAATGTACAATTCTTTTTTTCCTAAAATACAATCTCCATAGAGAAGATCTAGTCATACTAACAACCATGAATATAAGTGCAATACCAAAGCTGTCAAATATTGTAGGATGTAGACCAAACCATGGGAATGTTATCAACTGAATAGCAATAGATAAAATAAATCCACTACCAACATCAATAATACTTTCTAATATGTCTCGTTTAAAATTCATAAACTTCAACCTGCAAATGTAGAGGATCAGTTGCTATTTCTTCTTTATCTCTTAAGTCTATGAATGAACAGCTACTAACCAAAAAACATATCAAGAGTAGCTTGCTCTTCAGCAGTCCAGCCAAGTGGTTCAACAACGATTTGTACTGCATCTAAAAATACCTTTTCAAATTGTAAATCATAATCAATAAAATTGTGTAAGCCGAATTGTTTTGGAAGTTCAGGAAAGAATGAAATAACATTCTCGTTGAATGGATTACCTTTCTTGACATAAACAAATTTAATCTTATCACCATTACTTATTGGTTGATACTTACGTGTTAAGTTATGTTGTTTTAAATAGTAATTAAATAACAATGCACCGCGAACTGCAATTGGTGTACCTTTGCGATAGATTGTATTTGTACCTGTGTATTCTTTAATTGCACTAACAGATCTTGGAAATGCAATATCTTCTACAGATAAGTTAAAGAATTCTTTTTTGAAGTTTGTTACAAACCGATGGAGTGCTGCTTGATCTTCATGTAGAATAACTTTTAACGCTTCATGTAATTTAGATCTTACAACAGCTGGTGTGGATGACTTAACCATTTCCAAACCAGTAACTTTGATCTTAGGTTCAGCATACTGTACACCTTCTGAGTTATGAACATTGAGAACATAACGTTTCTTAGCAACCCATATACCTTTGTCAGCCAAGACTTCACGTTTCATAAACATCTTTTGTTCATACGCATTCATATATTCAGCAAGTTCTTTGTAGCCTTTGTCAATGAATGGTTCGATAATCTTACTACATGCTTTATCCATGTATTGAATCTTTTCTTCGGTAGATTTACCTTGGCATGTTGATTCAACAAGATCTTCAAGTGATAAGTAGATGGAGTCGGTATCAATACCTATGACAAAATCTTTATCTTCTGTTTTTAAGGTCGTATTCATAAACTTATTCAGTTTATTTGCCATCCATCGAATAGAAAGCTGACCTGATAAAGTGATACCTTCTGCAATACGCAGATCATAGTATCTAAAGTATTTGTTACCGACTGCACCATAAGCTGAGTTTAATGCAATCTTCATTGCCATCTGCAAATTATTTAAACGAGAGATTTCTTTGAGTAATAATTTGTCTTTTGTTTTTTCGTATTCTTGTTCTACACCAAGCATTTGCTTTTTGAATTTAGAACGGTCGGTGTACATCTTTTCCATAAGTGCTGGTAAGAAACCTTTGATATCTTTTCTATAACACCATCCATTTGCAGTAACTGATAAATCATTATGATCAAATGGTTCTTTGTTTAATAATGATTCAACATTCACATTGACTTTAGTATCAGTTAATGTTTCTGGGGACATGTTATATTGCATGATCAAATGTGGATATAGAGAATTCAAATCAAATGAAGCTACCCATTTATGTTGACCAACAATAGGATCTTTAACATACGCACCTTCGAATGCAGTTGGTTTACCATCATCTTCTTTCTTGACAGGAATAACAATGTTACGTTTCTTGAGATAGTTATAGATGATCATATCCCACATACGAACCGGAGAATACACATCATTGAAATTCATTTTAGATTCATATGCTAGAGTATAGAGTAACTCAATAAGTTTCATCTTATCTTCAAGCTGATCGACAAGTTCTACATCGCGTATGTTATAGTCTACAAATCTCTGCCAGTCTTGAGTATAGAAATCTTTGAATGTGTCAAAGTTATTTTCAAGTTTGTTTTGGCCAAGTTCTACTTCAGCAATATAGTCAAGACGATATGATTCTTGGTTTTTATATGTAAACTTTTTATAGAGATCAAGATAATCTAGAGTTGCAATACCAATAAAGTCATATGAAGTAATACTATTACCATTAGCATAGATCTTTTTATCTCGTATGATATTCCATGGTGATAGACGATTAGTAAAAGAATCACCAACTAAACGTTTCATACGATTAACAAGATATGGAATATCAAATCCATAGATGTTCCAACCAGTAATAACATCAGGAGAATTGTTTTGCCAGAATACAATGAATTCTTTTAAGAGCGCTGTCTCATCATGACACAATACATACCTAACATTCTCGTTTTTATTATCATAAGGTCGAGTACCAAATGTTGTTGTCTTTTTGGTATTGTTATCTTTGACTGTAATAAGTAAGATTTCTTCGTTTGCCAATTCGATATTAGGGAAACCGTTTTCAGTTGCAGTTTCAATATCGATAGAGAAAACTTTGATTAATTCAGGATCATATTTAATATCATCAGGCCAGAATTCTGAAATAAATTGATATACAAATTGAGTTTGACCATGAACTTCGAATCCTTCGACACCTTTATATCTGTCAAGATATTCTCGAGCGTGTCGTATAGAGTCAAGTTTAATAGGATGAACTGCATCACCTTCTAATGTTTTCCAATCAGAAGGTCGTTTATCAGCAGTTTTGATGAATAGAGTTGGGCTAAAATTAGCCTTGGTTTTGTAGGGTTCACCATTACGATAACCGCGAACAAGCAATGAGTTACCGTGTGGAACTACAGAAGTATAAAAATTTGTCATAATGTAATTATATCAAAAGTACTAATTAAAGTACAATAATTTATTCAATAAATGGTTTAAAGTTTTTAAGTTCAAATACAGAAAAATCGCCGCTAGGCCATGTAATCTTTATGTTTTCAGCATTATATGGATCTTGTGTCCAACATGCAGGCATTGCAACACGATCTATTCTTTGTGCTGCAGCTTGCCAACCTTGACCATTAGGGCATTCCCTTTCAGATAATATAATTCGTACTTCAAATGAAAATTGATAAACTAATAATTTAGGGTTTTCGGCAGCATGGGAATACGAAAAAGCAGTACCCATTGCTAAGCACCATAATATGATATAAATTAATTCTCTCATATTAGATCCTCTGGATTAAATTCAGGATGTCTTTTCTTTTCTGGACTAAAGTCTTTATGCGGGTATGAAGCCACAATATTTGGTTCAAAAAAGATATTAAATAGTGGGATGTATCGTGAATCTGGCGGTACTTCTGTCATCCAACAACCTTCGTGAATGATTTCACCGTCATCAGTAATCTCAGTGGCATATGCTCTATTAGGAAATTCCTTTTTTGCATATTCAAATGTACAATCTTCGACTGTAATCACTATAAATCCGCCTGCATCATTAGGCATATATAGTTCTTTAGGAAGCTCTTCGGCTTTTAAATTAAAAACAAAACAACTGGCTAATAGAACTATGAAGTTCAAAGTCTTCATAGTTTTCCTCCGTGTGCTGAATATTCAGCTGTAATTAATATTTATATTACTTTATATCCCCAATTGCATCCGCTTGATCTTTGTCTTCACGGACCTCCACAAAGATTGGAAGAAATAAGCTTTCATCGCCAGTCTTGCTTTGTATACGAGCATTATACTTGACAGTAATAACCTTGCCTTCCACACTTTCCTTTGTAATTTTTTTACGATCTTCGTCATTAAACCCACTTCCTACATTAACTTTTAATTGTCCATCTTCAGACTCACATATCAATGCACCCAACATACCCTCGTACTTCCCGGTGCCTTCCTGGTAGCCTATAGCTCTTAGATCACAGTCTAATTCAGCCTTAAATTTAATTAAGTTCTTAGACCTCTTATTTTCCCAAATATGCTGTCTTGATTTCAACATAATACCTTCTTCACCTTGATCTAAGAACTTTTGAAACAATTCATTTGCTTCATCAATATTCTCTACATCATATGTGTGGATGCACTGGACCTTCTCTGAGGTGTTTTCAATACGGTCTATTCTTTCACTATAAGGCATAGGACAGACACCATCTACAAAATAAGCATAAGGTATATAATCCCATACTACAGCACGTACCTGGTCAGCCTCAGATTCACTCAGGGTGCCTTTAACTGCTTTATTGAGTATGCCATTACCAGTTTGGCGATCTAGTAGACCGTCATCACCGGCAACAACCAATTCACCATCAAAGACAACATCCATGAATTCTCCGGCCATTTTCTTAAAGTCATCTTGTAATCTGCCAAGAAGGTTTATTTCTTTACCATTACGTGATCTAAATTCTACTTTACCATCTCTTACAATAGCATTAAATCTCATGCCATCTAGTTTTAATTGTACATATGCTGGCCATGTCATCTTATCAAGTGTTTTCTTTTCCATCTTAGATGCCAACATAACAGGATATTCTGCAATCATACTTGGCCATACAGCATTAACTGTAGCGGTTGAAACACCACACTTCAAATCCTTAGCGATGATTAACTCAATAACCTTCGCGTTTCTTGGAGAGAGATTATTAAGGATCTGAGTGAGGTGCTCAATGCCCGCGTTACCAGTAACTTGTCGACTTTCTAATAGAAACAACTCTTTCATTGCTTCCATTATGCAGCCATGCCCAATAGGTTCATACTTTGGAATCTTACGTATATAGAACTGTGTAAAAGGATCTAGTGCCTTGTGTATCACAGTCTTGAGTACATTATTATGTACATGCTTTTCTAATAATTCAATCTTAAAGTTTCGCGAATTATTAGATGCTAATTCTTGTATGATATCGTAAACTTCCATATTAATTTGGTACTAAACTTGATCTCCATGTAGGATCTAATTTTATTTCTGTATTTGTTGTTGTATCTGTAGGATCATCAATAACATAATATTCTTTTAGTGGTTCAATTTCATAATTTGGCTCAATAGTTAATACTTTATATGATGCAAATACAAATATTAGTAATAACGTTATATCAGATATTATCATTATTCGTTTCATCTTTCATTTCCTTCACTGCTTGTTTCATGCTTTTAGCCATTTTAGATAAAATTGTTGACATCTGATCTAATGACTTGTCAATGTCAACATCTGCTTTAGCAGTACAAAAGCTATCATGTTTCGTAATCTGAGATTTAGCTGCCATACAAGCATCCATGTCTTGAAACTGAGCAACCTCAGAAGCGCCTTGTGATGTTACTAACATAAGAGCAATAATTGTATTCATTATCTAACCTCTCTAATATAAACATCATAGAACTTAGCATTTGCTAAACCACCGATGATGTTACCGCCGTAACCATAACTGCCTGATGCAATCACACGGCCAGTAATACGATTTCTGATAACACCTTTTTGAATAGGCTGACGACCTTTAACGTCAACTCTAAATTTTTTAGCGCTAGTGGTATTTACAATTGAAATTGCTTTACGAATTTCTTGAAGTCTAATCATGTCGTCAGCGCTGTTAACGTCTAATCTTACTAAAAATTTATCTGATGTTCTTTTCATAATTTTCTCTCTCTTTATCAATTTATAAGTATATTATACACTGTTTTCGAATTAATGTACACTCTTTTTTTCATATTTTGAGTACAAATAGACTAAGATTACAGCTGGAATTGTTATACCAAAAAACCAGCTGTAAAACCATATTAAAAATTCGATCATATCCATTATAGTACAAACCGTCCTGTTCTGATTTCACGACCAGTAAAGATGTCGACTGGCTCGTCATCACCAAATTCAGCATTGATTTCCATTAGTTCTTCTTCTGAGTAACCATGTTTTTGACGGAAAGTGATGTAGTTTC
>Ga0255769_10003133_pt1 | contig 16994 bp, 12 predicted proteins | sample 041ome_9_FD_179637 | JGI IMG/M metagenome (GOLD analysis project Ga0255769, IMG submission 179637) | Coastal salt marsh microbial communities from the Groves Creek Marsh, Skidaway Island, Georgia - 041413US metaG (version 2) | ecosystem: Environmental > Aquatic > Marine > Intertidal zone > Salt... | reverse complement strand
CAATATCGTCTAGCTTACCACCGATAAAATTTGTGTATTGATTAGAGTAATGATTGAAGCTCGCGCCAAAGCAAATATCTCGGGTTTGAGTAAACGGATTTGCTATTCCAGTTATATCAGCGTCAGAGTCCACCAAAATACCGTTAATGTACAAGACTAATGAATCGCCATAGTAACGAATCATACTAATCATTGACCAACTATTAGTTAGCAGTGTATCTTGATTGGAGGTAGTGCCCGCATCGCCAGAATTCCCTCTAATTTGATTTAAAATGTAACCATTATTACCCATCCACGATCTCCATCCACGATTTTGACCAGCAGAATCAAAATCGCCTTGACTAACTGCCACCCCAAGATTGTTTGAAATCGTGCCTGTTAGATTTACCCAGTAATTGATAGTGTAAGAACCATCGAGCAGGAATGAAAAATCATTTGAGTTACTTACGGTGATGTAATCGTTTGAACCATCAAAAATATAAGCAGCATTTGATTGATTAAATCTATCCGATGCAAGTACAGCTCCAGAATTAGTCCCGTTATGCCCATTCCCAGTAGAGTCAATGGCGTTTCCTGTAAAAGGCCACCATCCGACCAGGCTGTCGGTAGGAACGTATTGGGGAACGTTTTGTCCAACCGAGGGTATAGACAATAGAAGAGTGAAGAAGATTAAAAGTAGCTTCTTTAACATGGTTTGCTTCAATTATGAGTAAATATAGCCAATTCTCAATTTTTGATTCGAAAGATTAAGGCACTTTTGATTGTCGGGGACAATATTTATTATGTTTGTACCCCGTTACATCAGCGTTGTAATTATTCTTTATGCTTGTCTATTTTAGACTACGCTGAAGAGAATAGACAGCAAGATTGTAACCTGCTGTTTATCAGTAGATGGGCTCATAGCTCAGTTGGTTAGAGCACCTGACTCATAATCAGGTGGTCGCAGGTTCGAGCCCTGCTGGGCCCACTGAAAATCAAGCACTTACGTTGAGAGGCGTAGGTGCTTTTTGGTTTCATTTATATTCATACTATCGGATACCGGTAAAATGATAGTGTTTATAGGTTCTTGTTAATCTGTTTAGCTAGACTATATAAGTCTAAGTATGACAAAATCTTATATTTATCAATGTCATCTATAACTAAAGGACTTTCCTTTATTTGAATGCTGACTTCCTCTGTGAATTGATTAAATCTAATGGTATTCTTATGAGACAGAATGACTTGAGTCTTTGGATCGAAAATATTTGAACCACGACTGCTCCACGACCGCTTTTTTTTGGGAAATGATGTATTTGGCATTACTCCTTCCCATGAATAAGATAATAGAGCTAGTTCGTTTATGCTATCACCTGTAAACTCTAGGTGAAAAGAATTGGCGCTGTCGCTAAATGCATTTCTAAGGGTATAATGTAAAATTATTCCATTAGAATCATTAATCGAGATTTCTCGATTTGAAAGATTTGTTTTCCTTTTTTTTCTCTTTTTCGTGTAGGATTTGATGGCAATGTTATGGAAAGCAGCATTAAAACTGGGTAAATCCGTTTCTGCTACCTGCTCTATAATATTGATTGAGTCTGAAATCACTCTTGGAATGTACATTGTTTTAGTTAGAAAAATATCAGCAAAATATTCTGCGACTATTCGGTCTTTGTAGAACAACGTTCTTGAAATAGTGTAGAAGGAAGGTGTATCAATTCTGGTCATGAAAATTTCTGATGAATTATAGAGTGAAGAGTCTAACACACGATCCAACCATGAAGAGTCATAAATCTCTACAGTGTTAAGCGTATCTTCTAGCTGTGTTTTTTGTGAAAAACAAAATGTAGAAGAAGAGAGTACCAAGATGAGAATTCTCAAGATCATTCCGGTTTTGGTTTCATTTATGTTCATACTATCGGATACCGGTAAAATGATAGTGTTTATAGATAACTGGGAATAAGTTGGGGCCTACTGACTGCGTAGTTTCTGTGTAGTTAAAGTCAAGTTCGTCGTTGTCCAACCCTCCGTACCCGCGAATTTCTGTCTGAATGTTAGTGCTTGTATCTTGTTTAGCGATAGAGAATATGAAAGAGCGGGTTCTCGAATCTATAAAGGCTACTAAATCATCTATTGCCATGATAGTAGGATCACTCGTGCTGTCTTTCACAGTAATTGATTTTTCGATAGAATTTATCAGGACGAAATCTTCATTATAGACGTTCATAATTCCAGTGAATGTTCCATAGAATGTCTCTCGGAGTTCTATTTCGCAATTATTCCCTGTGTGATATTCATCGCAAACACACTGTCCGTCTTCGCATGTAAAATTTTCGGGACAGACTGTTGATTTGCAATGGTTTGAAGAACAGCTAAGTGTTAGAAGAATGGCCGCTATAAAGTTTACAAATTTGATTTTAGTGCTCATTTTTAGTGTGTATGTGATATTTGAATTGGACAGAAATCACCCAGTTGACATTCCTATATCTGTCTTGAAGATTTAGATTGCCAAAAGACCCCGGCCGATTATAAAATTGGTGTGTGATATCTTGATTATAGTGCATTAACTGAAGCTCTATTTCAGATTTCTTATACCTAAGACTAGAGTTGATTCCTAATACTAGAGGGGAGTTTTGGTTTAATTCAAATTCATAACCTATTCCTTCTGTAAAGAGCCCAGTATTATATTCTGAAATTATCCAATCTCCCATGTATTGATACTTAAATGTGAATCCAGTATATATCTTGTGAGACGATAATTTGGAGATTATTCCCTTCTCCATAATGAAATAGGGAACACTGTAATTAGTGCTAACAGTATTGTTCAATGTTGTTAAGTAATAAAATCTTGTCGGGGTTAATCTATCGTCAATTTCTTGAATTCTATCAGTGAGATCATATGCGGTCATCCCGTCTGACATTCTTGGACTTTCAATACCAACAGATATAGACGTGTAAAACTTGCCCTTTTTGGTCACGGTCTTCCCAATTCCTAATGAAGTGCCGAGAGATGGGCTTATTTTTATGTAGTCACCATACTCCGCGAATTCTGGTACTACAATTTGATTTATCATTAAGCCGCTAGAAACGAAATAAGACTTCTGTCTTTGTGCATTCACATCAAGGCTAAATGTCAGTGCAAAAGTGAAAAACAAATATCCGGAGAGGAGTAGTCTCCGGCTATTTGATCTGGTTTTACCAAGCATGGGTGAGAGTAAATAAATATGTGCCTTCCAAATAGAAGTCTGTATAGCTCAATCCATTTAGCAGAGCAGGGAATAGATACTTCGGTTTCATGGTGTGGTTTAAGTTTACATTTCGAGTTAAGGTATGAAAACTGATTAACGAATGAAATGGTAAATATTCACCATTGTGTATTTGATAAACTTTTGGTAAACGCTTTGGGTTGAGTCAAAATCTTTGATCGTGTGCTAGTGGATATTGGCTTCGATGTGAAGCAAAACAAGCTTTGTCCATGCAAGAGTATAATTCCCCACCACCGCAACCGCCTATACTATAGGGCGGTTGCGGTGGTGGGGTTGAATCTTAAAGGAATTGAGTATGATTATAGTGTAACTACCTTAAATTGAGGTGATTGTTGTGGCTTTGGTTTGGTGTTCATTTCAAACAGAGAAAAATGACTAACTTGCAGATACCTGCGAAGGCCTGCATAATGGGTATGTTCTCGTCCCTTGGAAAATGTGGTGTCCAAACAGGTGACCACGACTGCAAATAGTGGTTAAATAACTGATAATCAGCACGGTAAAACACGGGGTTCGAGCCCTGCTGGGCCCACTTTAAAGCACTTCCATTTGGAGGTGCTTTTTTGTTGTTACATACATATTAGCAAGTACGAAATGTCCATTGCTTATTAGTCCAAGGCTGTTTATTCCAATAGGGTGCCCATAGCGTCTTCAATATCGCCTGGGGTGGACATAATCTTGGAGAATGTGCGCATCGTTAAGTCAGGGAAAGATAAAGCGATACGGTAACGTCCGTGTAACATGTAGACTTCATTGTCGAGGATTAAAATCTCGTACGGCAAAAAGCAGGTATGCTTGGGATTATCAATATCAATGATGGGTAAAAACTTTTGCTCTCCATCTGATCCTGAAAGTCCAATACCATAAAGAGCCGCTTTTTTACCCTCAAGAACGATGGAATAGACCAATTGAGCTTCCGTGGAATTTTTGACTAAACCCCTCTTTAGGGCTGCTTGAGCCTCTTCAAAGCTCCTGAATTTTTTCAGCCTTACTTGATCCTCAAACTCGGGCATCCCAAACATGTACTGGTATTCGTAAAGGTCATCTAGGTCTAGTCCTTCTTGGGAGCCGTAAGCCATGGGAGTCGAAATAGCCGCTGCTTTAAAGACAGCTTTAAGCTTTCCTTCCGTTGACTTTACATGGGATTGAATGGATTCAAAATCATCTTGAAAATAGGCCGCACACCAGTAGCTAGGATTGGTGGCTGATAGATGAATACCCGCCGCGCCTTTGTAGATAGCGATGCGTTGTGCTAGTGCAAAAGCTCGTTCTGGTCCGGAACTCTTCACCGCCGATTTGATATCTGAGCTTGTATAAACTAGCACCCAACGATTCGCATCTTTTGCTGGTTGGTATTCTCCCAGTATTTCCAAGCCTTGCGCTTTAAGACTTTCGCGAACTATAGATTGGGCCTCCGTGAAATTCTTCTCTGTCATTCGACCGCCCCAATAGGGTTTCAAGGTTTGCGCATCAATTTTACCAAGTGTTAGGATTAGGCTAAATAGAAGAGTGAGACCAGTTTTCATGATAAAGTGTTTAGGTTGATGAATGCACCTACATGGGGTTGATTTCTACACTTTCCATGTTGGTCCAGCTTAAAAATAGCGTTTTTAGACGACAGGTAGCCATCCTTAAGTTTTGTTGCTGTTTTATGATTTGGTTTTGGTGAAGACTGTCATTGCTAAAAGCGATATAAGCCAATGCAATAAAGGATATAGCGCGAGTGCTGCTAGAGGATTGGTTAAAGAGAGTCCTCGAGTTATAAAAAGCTCTGGGATGTAGAATAGCGTCAATAAACTATGAAGGATGGCCGATTGTATTGCGACTTCTCTAATGCTTTTAGATTGAATTGAGAATTGGCTTCCTGCTACGATGTAGAGTATGAAGAGTACTTCGTAGGCCAGATAAATCCATTTGGTGTGGATGTAGATCGAACTGAGATGTAATGCAAAATAGAGCAGCCCAATGTAGGTATACGTGGACTTTGGGAAATAAAATTTCATGGCTGAAAATAAGGGCGGCTCCACTGGAGCCGCCCTATTAGATAGTTATAGCAAGTTACAGATCGAAGCGGTCAAGGTTCATCACCTTGGTCCAAGCTGCAACAAAGTCATTAACGAATCTTTCTTCCGCATCGCTAGAGGCGTATACCTCTGCAATTGCGCGAAGTTCAGAGTTTGAGCCGAAGATCAAATCGGCACGAGAAGCCGTCCATGCTACTTCGCCTGTAGAACGATTCTTGCCTTCGAAGATCATCTCATCTTCATCCACTGGGCTCCACTCGTTGTCCATGCTCAATAGATTCACAAAGAAATCGTTGCTGAGGGACCCTGGGCGAGTGGTAAGAATACCGTGGTTGCTCTCGTCAAAGTTTGCATTAAGCGCACGCATACCTCCCACAAGCGCCGTCATTTCAGGGGCTGTCAATTTGAGTAGTTGGGCCTTGTCAACTAAAAGCTCTTCTGTGGTCAGTGTGTACTTTTTCTTTTGGTAGTTTCTAAACCCATCGGCCATCGGCTCAAGCACTGCGAATGAATTTACATCAGTTTGCTCCTGAGAAGCGTCCATTCGACCAGGCGTGAAAGGTACAGTTACGGAGTGTCCAGCTGCTCTTGCTGCTGTCTCTACTGCGGCGTTACCACCCAATACAATAAGGTCAGCCATGCTCACCTTCTTGCTGCTCGAAGAGCTATTGAAATCTGCTTGGATGCCTTCATACATAGCCAATACTCGCTTCAATTGCTCTGGGTTATTTACTTCCCAATTCACCTGAGGTTCCAAGCGAATACGAGCACCGTTAGCACCGCCGCGACGGTCAGATTCGCGGTAAGAAGATGCCGATGCCCATGCCGTTTCGATAAGCTCGTTATTTGGGATGCCTGAATTTAAAATAGCTTTCTTCAACTGAGCGATATCGCCGCTTGAAATTAGCGCGTGGTCGCGAGCTGGAATTGGGTCTTGCCAGATGAAGTCCTCTTCAGGAATTTCTGGGCCTAAGTAAGTCGTCTTTGGCCCCATATCTCTGTGGGTCAATTTAAACCAAGCCTTAGCAAATGCCTCTTCGAACTTCTCTGGGTTTTCGATGAAGTCTTCACAGATTGCGCGGTATGCAGGATCTTCCTTTAAAGCGAGGTCTGAAGTCAACATGGTTGCTTTGTGTTTCTTTTCTGGATCAAAAGCATCAGGAAGAATTGCGGCTTCACTTACAGTTGTCCACTGGTGCGCGCCAGCTGGGCTCTTAGTTAGTTCCCATTCATTATTAAATAAAATACTCAGGTAAGCATGACTCCATTGCGTTGGTGTTGGCGTCCAAATAACTTCCAATCCAGAAGTGATCGCATCGGCACCTTTACCGCTTTTGTAGCTGCTTTTCCAACCGAAGCCTTGCTCTTCGATAGCTCCGCCTTCAGGAGCAGCACCCACATGATCTGCAGGACCAGCACCGTGGGTTTTACCGAAGGAGTGACCACCTGCAATCAAAGCAACAGTTTCCTCATCATTCATACTCATACGCGCAAAAGAGGTGCGAATGTTTTTAGCAGAAGCAAGTGGATCTGGGTTGCCGTTTGGTCCTTCAGGATTCACGTAAATGAGACCCATCTGCACCGCCGCAAGAGGGTTTTCTATGCTGAGGTCAAGCTCGCCGTCTTCGTTCAATCGGCGTGTGTCGAGCCAATCGCCTTCAGGCCCCCAGTAGACATCTTCTTGTGGTTCCCATACATCCGGGCGACCGCCTGCAAAACCTATGGTTTCGAAGCCCATAGATTCTAAAGCTACATTACCAGCGAGAATCATTAAATCGGCCCAAGAAATGGCCTGACCGTATTTTTGTTTCACCGGCCAAAGCAATCTCCTCGCTTTGTCGAGGTTGCCGTTATCTGGCCAAGAGTTCTGCGGCGCGAAACGCTGGATACCCATGCGTGTACCACCACGACCATCACCTGTACGGTAGGTTCCTGCACTGTGCCAAGACATGCGGATAAAGAGTGGTCCGTAATTGCCGTAATCGGCCGGCCACCAGTCTTGTGAATCTGTAAGAACAGCTTCAATATCCGCCTTAAGCGCGTCGTAATCTAGCGAAGCAAAGGCTTCTTCGTAACTAAATTCATCACCAAGTGGATTGATCAATTCTGAGTTTTGTTTAAGAACCTCAAGATTGAGCTGATTGGGCCACCAATCTCCGTTTTTCTTGACCATGGTTACTTGGTCTTTGGTGTGACCGCCGTCAAAACCCATTGGGCAACCAGCCTTGCCTTCCGCGTGAGTAGATTCTTGGTTAGAACACGCTTGGAGAATAGCAAGAGCTGCAACGGCAACTAATAGTTTCTTCATGTTGATAGAGTTAAATGGTTTACCTCTTCAATTTCCGAAAGAATAATCATAGTTCCAATCGAATAGATTTAGTATTTGATAGTTGAAATCTATTATAGGTGGCTGATATTCTGAATTTATAGGTCTTGGAGTAAGGTGTACGACTTTTCTCAGGCGCTTCAGGGATTGCGGAATATGTAGTGTCCACTGTTATGGGAGGTTCGCTTCAAGCCCAATCGCTTCAAACCATCATTCACTAAAAAGTATCCTGTTGTCATAGCTACTGCTCCTACGGAATAAAATAAAACGTATTCCTCTATATCGTCGCTTCGGAATAGGTGTACTATAAATCCGGCACCCACCAATGTAGCACCACCAGCGAATGCGGCACTGCCTCCCAATACTTCTAATGTACCGAGCGCTATGTCTTTTACGCCACTGTTATGCTGAACGGAATCAATATGAATACTAGATATTGGTTTTAGTTCTACTTGGGCAGCTGGAAAATGGCTTGTTTTAGGGATTAAATCAATTTTAACTTCTTTCGCAGACAATGATTGGCCAAAAACCACAACAGCAATTATGAATGCTATTCTCATGCTTATATTTTGTCCTCATTAAGTTAACAGAAATCATTCAAAATTTCTCCAAAGTTTATCCTTAGGCAACGGGGCTGTGAATTTTCTGATGCCTCCATTTATGGCCTCTGGGAGTTCTATAGATCGTGCATGAAGGCCAATTTGAAGATTTTCGTAATGTGTGGTTGAACCGTATTTCTTGTCGCCAATGATGGGACAACCGATGTGGCTGAGCTGTGCACGGATTTGATGGAATCGCCCAGTTTTGGGTTTTATTTCGAGCAAGAATTGATCGTCCATAGAAGATAAGACTTTGAAGCTCAGCTCTGCTTTTTTGGCACCTTTGACCTTTGGGTCAACAACGAGGGTTTTTTTACTTTTCTTTTCCGTCAGGAGGTGATGGATAAGGTTGCCTTGTTTCTTTTCTGGTTCTTCGGAGGTTATTGCCCAATACGTTTTTTGAATCTGGCGCTCCTCGAACCATCTGTTGAGGGTTTTCAAGGTACCTCGCTTCTTTGCGAAGATAATTACGCCGCTGGTTACTCGATCTAGTCGGTGGACAACTCCAAGGTAAGGATCGTTGATTTTCTGCTTTAGATAGGCGCGACAGTTGGCCTCCAAATTATTGGCTTCGAAGGGGTTGTCTTCGGTAATAATCCCTGCAGGTTTTTGAACAACCAACAATTGGTTCGATTCAAACAAAACGCCTTCTTTTTCTACCATGCGGGCAAGCTAATCATTTAACGTGAATTTCATCTTGAAGCACTTCCAATTCACGAGATAAAGTTGCATCTTCGAAGCAATGAAACCAATCGTAGCTTTAATTTCATTTTGTTTTGGTTGCCAGTTAGTTACGGCTCAAGTAACGACGGTTCGAGTGATGACTTACAACCTCTTGAATTACAGAAATTCCACCAACGAGTGCAACGGCAATACAAACTCTGCGAGTAGTAAGGAAGTGGCCTTGGATACCATCGTTCGCAACATGCAGCCGCAGATCATCTGTTTTCAGGAGGTTGGTGCATCTGCGAATAACGCTACCTATTTGCTGAATAACGCATTAAATACTATTGGCGCGACCAACTGGACGACAACAAATTACACCAACAATAGCTTTTCTTCTTTAACCAATGTCATTGCCTACCGCAATGACATTTTTGGTTTGATTTCACAGGACGTGATCACGAAAGATGTAGGTAATAATAATTTGGTCCGCGTGGTGGACGTGGCTCGATTCTATTACAAAGACCCGCTGCTCAATGCGCAGAGCGACACGGTGACTTTTACAGTTATTGCCGCACACTTTAAAGCGGGAAGTGGAACCTCAAATTCTTCGCAGAGAAATGCGATGGCTGGGGCAATCATTGATTATATCGAGAACGATGCAGTTGATGCGAACATCATGCTCATGGGCGACTTCAACATGTATGCATCTTCCGAGAGCGGCTACCAGACCTTGATTGCTGGAAATGGATTCCGTTTCGAAGACCCTATAAACAGTTCAGGAAGCTGGAACAACAATAGTTCATTCGCCGCCATACATACACAGAGTACAAGAAACGGTGGATCGAACAGCTGTTTTTCTGGTGGTGGGTTGGACGATCGATTCGATCAAATTCTCTGTTCAGAAGATATCATCGAAGGTGAAGACGGAATGGTATATGTGCCCAATACCTACTTTGCTGTAGGAAATGACGGCAACCATTTTAACGACCCGGTAAATTCAGGCACCAACTACAGCGTGAGTAGCACGGTTTTATCTGCCCTATATTCCTTAAGTGATCACCTCCCTGTAATTGCGGATTTTGATATCGACCTCCAAGGATTGAATACCGAAGAGTTGGAGGTACCGGTTTTAGAAAACCCCATGCGTCAACCGGCCCAATTGGCCGATTATTACCTGCGTTATGGTCTTGCTATCTACACGTTGGATGGACGAAAAGTATTTGAAAAGCCGGAAGGTGAACCTGCCACAGTGCAAGGACTTCCAACGGGACTATACATTGCTCATTGGTCTAAAGACGGGCGCAGCACCACTTCAAAACTGATGCTATGGTAAGAAGAGTACTAGCTGTTTTGTTGTTACTGCCTCTGCTTAGTGTTGGTCAAGGATTTGAGGAATTTCAAACGACGCGTGCCAATGTGCGTTTGAGCGCGACTAACGTTGGGACTTTTGGTAATGCCTTCCGCGGGTACCGCGACGGCTCGGGAACACCTTCAATGGAATATCCTGCCGGTTCCGGTATAGAACACCTTTTTGAGGGCGGCCTTTGGTTTGGCGGTATAGACAATGGGGTTGTTCGTGTGAGCACTTCAGCCTATGATGCGCCGCAGGGCTATGCGCCTGGACGTGGAGGCTTTGAGTTTAACGCCACCCAAGGTGCAAATGTGGTCGAGAAAAGCTCGCTTCGCTCTTCGCCGAATTACCGCGCGGATGCGGTGAGCCACCAAGATTTTATTGCCAGCTTCAACGATAGTGAAATATTGGTTCCTGGTACCAGTATTCCGATCAACAACCACCTAAACCCTATGGACCTGCAGGTGGATATGGCAGTGTACAACTGGGAATATTCATTTACTGATTTCATGGTCATTGTAGACCTCACCATCACCAACGGGTCCAGCAATACCTATGAAGATTTTTATGTGGGTCTATGGAACAACACCGTGGTGCGTAACATCAACATTACACCGGCAGGCGCTGGGGGTGCCACCTTCTATTCACAGGGTGGGAACGGATTTATCGATAGTTTGAATTTGGCTTATTGTTACGACCGCAATGGAGATGTCGGTTTTACGGATAGCTATGTAGGTCAGATGTTCTTAGGTGCGGAGGATAAGAACGGATTCCAACATCCTCAGGTAAGCACCGACACCAAGGTGAACTACAACGCTTGGGTATTCAACAACAGCGGAGCCAACACCTTCTTCTTCCCAACCTCAGACCAGCAGCGCTATTTGAAGATGTCGGACGGTTTTAATCAGCATCCTTGTTGGAACAACCCCACAGGTGCAGCATGTGTAACGACTATGGACGTTGATTTGCAATCAGAGCTGAATGCTTTGGGCAATCGCTCAGATTTAGTATCAGTGGGTCCTTTTGACGACTTTCAGCCTGGCGACGAAATCAAGGTCAGTTTTGCATACGTCGTTGCGAAGAAATACGAGGACGGTTTGCCGAACGGTTCTAACAACGCCACACAACAGACGTATCTATTGGACGCCGCCAACTGGGCCCAACGCACCTACAATGGAGAAGATGCCAACTTTAACGGTGTGCTCGATGAAGGTGAGGATAAGGACGGCAATGGTGTGATTACACGATTCATTTTGCCTTCGCCGCCAGAAACTCCTATTATCCGCGTAGAGCCAGGCGATGGCGAGTGTACTATTTATTGGGCAGATAATTCTCGCCAAAGTGAAGACCCCATCTCCAAGAAGAAAGATTTCGAGGGGTATAATATTTATGCAACCCAAACCGGTTTCGATGTATTTGGAACACCGGATTTACAGAACGATTTGGAATTGGTGGCAAGCTTTGATTCATTGGCCAACGATTATGGCTTTAACAATGGATTTTTGCCTGTTAAATTGGCCACGCCTATTACCTTCGACGGCGATACTAATGAGTATGCCTTTGCGTACACCCTGAGTCCTCTTCCCAACGGTTGGCAAACTGCTGTGGCGGTAACGGCATTTGATAAAGGTGATCTGAACAGCGGTCTAGAGTCCCTTGAGAGTGCTGTGTTGTCGAATGCGGTAAGGGCCTTCCCGGGTGCTGGTCCAAGCAATCTAGACAGTGTTGAGCCCTATGTGTACCCTAACCCCTATTACCTCGGCGCAAGCTGGGAAGGGTCGAGTAACTTCCAAGAGGAGAGTCGAAAATTGGTCTTTTCTAACCTCCCAAGAAATTCAAGAATAACCATCACCACCGCTGGCGGTGATTATATAGACAGTTTTGAGCATCACCAAGAGTACGATGGAACGGACATTCGCTGGTTCCGCAGCTTCGGGTCAGAAGATCCATCGCGAAACGTATTCTCAGGTGGTGAACATGCGTGGGATTTACTTTCTAGGGAGAGTCAGATCATTGCGCGCGGTATGTACCTCTTTACCGTTGAGGATTTAGAAACAGGAAAATCATTTACAGGAACTTTTTTAATCGTTAAATAATGAAAAGAGTCGTTTTACTTTTTGCAGTGCTTTTTGGCTTGTCGGCCAATGCACAGAGCTATGTGTCCATTTCGGACATTAACTATGTAAGCCCAACAGATTTGGCTGCATGTAATGATACTTCGTCCTACTTGGGACAGACAGTGATTACTCGAGGTGTTGTAGTGACACCAGGGAATGTAACAGAGGTTGCTTCAGGTTCTGTAACTGGAGGCTTGCGTCCATTTATCTTCATTCAGGATACCACGGTAGGTGGTCAGAGCTCACCATTCGCAGGTATCGAGGTGATGGGTGTATATACAAGCAGCACAGGTTCTTTGCAAGTACCTGCAACCTTTACCCAAGCGCTACCAGGAGATATCGTGGAGGTAAAAGGAGTGGTTGGCGAGTATAATGGTTCAAACCAATTGTCATTGGCGGATGCCAACTCGTTTAGCATTGTGAGTACGACTACTGATCCTGTGGTCAGCGATACCATTACTGTGGGTGATCTTAACGACGCACAGTTCGTGAATAACGTAGTAACGGGTGAGCAGTACGAAGGATCTTTTGTGACTTTGACAGATGTAACTGTTACGCAGGTCATTCCTTTCAGCGGAAACCGTGTAAGCTTCAACATTGTCGATGGAAACGGGAATGCAATGAACGTGAGTGATCGATTCCTTGCTCAAAAATTGAGCTCATGGACAACGGTGAACCCAAACTCCCCGCAAACTCAAGGTTCTTTTGTGCCACCAGTACCTGGAACATTCTACAACTCTATTTCGGGTGTAGTTCGACACGATGCGAACGGATGTACAGGGGATAACGGTCGGGGTTACGAGATCAATCCGTTTGCCGCTTCACACTACGACATTGGCTATGCGCCGCCGTACATCGCGAACTTTGAACGCGATCCTTCGATTCCTACCTCAAACCAGGATGTGGAAATTGTATGTACCATTACAGATTTTGACGGCAGTGTAGATTCTGTAGCATTTGTATGGAGTGCTATTGATACACAATCGGTGGCTAATTTCACGGTAGCCCCAATGACGCTAGTAACAGGTACTACGGATGAGTTTGAATTTGAGATTCCACAGCAGGCCAATGGTACGTTGGTGCGTTACTACATCTATGCAAAAGACGACGACGGTAACGAAAGCTACTTGCCTTCGAAGCCGATAAATCAGGCAACACCAAACTTTGACTTCTATACTGTTCGTGATAATGGTTTGATCATCCCGGACATTCAGTTCACCTACAACTCAAACGGCGCTTCTCCTTTGAACGGTGCTGAAGTGACTGTGAAAGGTATTGTGACGGCTTCGACTAAAATTGGCGACCTAGGCTTCTTGTACATCCAAGATGAAAATGCAACCTCATGGGCGGGAATATGGTGTGTCGGAATTGGCCTAAATACCTATTACCGCAATGAAGAAGTTGAGGTTACAGGTTTTGTGGAAGAGTATTACGGAATGACTCGATTAAATGTGACTTCTTCGAGCAAAACGGGCAACTTGGGTTCAATTACACCTTTGGTCATTGATCCATCGGATTCAGCGAGTTATGCAAACTTCGGTTGGGAGCCTTACGAGAGTATGTTGGTGCGTTACGAGGACCCAAACAGCGGTTCCTTGTATGTGAGTCAGACCAACCTTGGATTTGGGGATTATGCAGTAAGTAATAGCGCCTCTGCACCGGTATGGAGCAGCGGACGTGTATTGGCTGGACGTCAGTCAACCACTGCCTATTCTTCGTTGAACGTTCAGCTGGTTACTGATACTTCGTATGCTTCGATTGATGGCGAGATGGACGTTACACCAATCGTAGTGGACAATACCATGACCTTTGATGCTATCGAAGGAATCTTGTTCTACGGTTTCAGCAACTACCGCTTGTTGCCAAGAAACAACAACGACTTTATCAACCCGTCTGTAACTCTAGATAGCATTACGGTTGCAACATCGCCTATTGGTTTAGACGAATGGGCTACTTCAAATCTTAAAGCTTATCCAAACCCATCAAACGATTGGATGCAGCTAGAAAGCTCAGGAGCTGGTATGTGGACCATCGCAAATGTTTTGGGTCAGCAGGTAGCTTCTTACGAAACGCAAGGTTCATTGAGAATTTCTACAACGTCACTAGTAGAAGGAACTTATGTGGCTCGATTCAGCGGCGCCAAAGGTGCAGGAACCATCATCTTCATTGTACAGCGATAGATCTTGAAGCGAGTAGCGGTCATATCGAGCATTTTATTTGCAGCCTTGGGGTGTCAGAAGCCCCAAGGATCTGTGGATAACCTGGCACCGGAGACTACCATTAGTGTAGACAGTATCCAGCGTTCTGGGGACCTGCGATTGAATGCGAATGTGCATTTGAATTGGTACGGGTCAGATGCCGACGGCTATATAGATTACTTCAATGTACAGGTCAATGACGAGCCGGTAGGAAAGACCCGCTCCAACGACAGCATCTTTACGTTTGTGATAGATGCAGGCTTAGATTCAGCTGATGTCCTTATTCAGGTAAGCGCAGTGGATCACGAAGGGCTAGAAGATCCTACGCCAGCAAAGTTGTGGGTGCCGCTAAAAAATGCTGCGCCTTCATGCCGCATTGATGCCGACGAGATTGCGCCAGACAGCGCAAAGATTGTTCTTACGCTTCGCTGGGATGCAGAGGATATCGACGGCAATGAAACTATTGTTGAGGCAGAGGTGCGTCTAAATAATGGACCTTGGGCACAGATTGACCTGGGTCAAGGACTGCTGAGTTTCACCTTAAATGCGAGCGGTACTTCGGCAGCCGTCTATCAAAATGGATTCTTAGTGGATACTGCGCTTGCTGGCGCTGCTGCTAACGATACCAACAGAGTCTTCCTTCGAGTGAAAGATTGGGCAGGTTCGTACTCGGAAGTAGATACATCAAGTACGTTCTATTGGTCAGCGAAGGCTGCAGATATGTTGGTGTTGAATAGTCAACCGGCTTACATCGGGACACAGTATAAAGAGTGGTTGGACAGCATTGGTGATGCCTACGATTACGTGCAGATGGATGCGATTACTGGAATTGGTATTCCTACATATTGGAATCCATCTATGAAGCTGCTTTTTGAACAATACGAGCGCGTACTTTTATTTACGGATGCTACTCAGTTTCCGAACAACGGAGGAACAGATTACTTGCTCAATATTCTCAGTCCTTCGGTACAGTCTTATGTTCAAGGGGGCGGAAAAGTGTTAACGAGTGCACAGATCACTAGCTCCATGGATATGGGTGCGATAAATGACGTTTATCCAGTTAGCGGTTCGATCACTTCTACCGGTCAAGCGCGTCTGACCAATGACAGTTCTATTGTTCCTGTAGATACAACAAGCGGGGCTCCTTCGGTGCGGCCAAAAAATATCGTTCTAGGGGTAACTCCGGTAAACCCAGCGGCAGATGCCAATGCCTATTACACTGCTCAGTTGACAAAAATAGCCGGTTGGACAGGAAGCAATACCGTAGGTACCATTCGTTCGAGAAACGGTGAAGTGTATGAGGTCTTCTTCTCAGTTCCTTTACATCAATTTTCAAGGTCCAATTCCACTAATGGGGGTGATCTTATAAAGCATGTATTAGAAAATGAATTTTAGGAAGCTCTACATATTCATTTTCATTGCCTTGAGCCAGATGGCCTTTGCTCAGAACAAAGGGGTGCTCAAAGGGGTAGTGGTTGAAAAGGCTACTGGTGAAACGTTGCCTAATGCTTCGGTAACCATCGTCGGTACCTACTACCAGACGTTGACCGATTTCTCTGGTGAATTTGAAATCAAAGACATTAAGCCGGGGACCTACACTATCAAGGTCCAATTTATTGGCTTTAGTCCAACACAGATTAATGGGGTTAAAATCAAGAAAGGTCAAAACAAGCCGCTGCGCGTAGCCTTGGTTGAGCAAAATGAAATGCTCAATACGGTGACTGTTGTGGGCCGAAAAAACCAGGTGGACCTTGAGCAAGCTTCCTCGGCTATTACTTTTTCTTCAGAGGAAATCAGCTCGCTGGTAGCCAAAGGCGTAGAGGATATCGTAGCCCAGCAGGCAGGTGTCCAAAAAACTACGGACGGTATACAGATTCGTGGGGCACGCGTTTACGAAACAGAGTATTTGGTGGACGGCATCTCGGCGCAAGATCCTTTAGCCGGTACCGGTGGTGGTGTGAGTGTAAGTTCATCTTCGTTACAATCCATCAATTTGATGACCGGTGGTGCTAGCGCGGAATACGGCGGTGGCTCTTCTGGGGTGGTTAATACCACCATTAAAGAGGGTGGACAGAAACTTCGTTGGAGCGCTCAGTACAGTTCGGATAATTTTACGCCCGCAAGCTTCAATACCGACCGAGCTGAGGTCACTCTTAGTACGCCTATTCCATTTACCAAAAAGAATTTGACGCTGTTCACCAGCGCTAACGTAGATATTACGGATCATTATTTCGGCGCTACCGCATCTCAGTTAAACAGCTCTTTATTTTCGGGTAATCCTACGCTGTGGGCACCTCGCCAGAGCAACGATTACACGCACACTACGAAATTGACCTGGCGCTCAAAGACCGTGGGTAAGATCAGCTTGACCAATAGTCACAGTCTTAAAGTCAACCAAAATTCTCGTACGCTTCAGATTGTGGGGTTCGACGCTCTACTAGCGCCTGGGTTCCAATACAACCGCTCCAACAACC
>Ga0255769_10003114_pt1 | contig 17070 bp, 9 predicted proteins | sample 041ome_9_FD_179637 | JGI IMG/M metagenome (GOLD analysis project Ga0255769, IMG submission 179637) | Coastal salt marsh microbial communities from the Groves Creek Marsh, Skidaway Island, Georgia - 041413US metaG (version 2) | ecosystem: Environmental > Aquatic > Marine > Intertidal zone > Salt... | reverse complement strand
CATTTTTTATAAAGTGCGTTAAAGAGAATAGAATAGTTTCAATATAAAGAGTAATAGTAATGGACGGTGAAATTATTCTTGATCGTAAAAATACGAATGTCATGAAACTTGATGATAACGAACAGGCCCTGATGAACGAAATTGAAATTGATATTCCTCGACGTCAGCCTGTAAAAAAACAAATTTCACAAATGAAAACACAATTTACAGCGCCACAACCACAAATTTTCCAGGAAGATATTGACTCATTTGCGAACCCAAATAAACAAGCACAACCATCTGTACCTCCACCGGAAGAACCTCTTGATTATCACGAATACGACGACGAACCCGAAATGGAGTATGGTGGAGGTGGTGGATATATGATGGAAGAAGAGGAAGAAAAACCATCACCTGGCTTTAAGACAATTGATGAAGAGAAAGCGGATCTTGTTAATAAACTTGGGCGTTTGGAAAAAAAGGGGTTTACTGTGAACAAGCGCTTGAATGCCTATTCCCCTATAGACGAACTTAGAAACGAAGTAAAACGAATTACGTATAGTATAGATGTAGACAAATCGGTTAAATTTGCGAGACGTATGCTTATCGCGTGTACGACAGGCCTTGAGTTTATGAATAAGAAGTATAACCCATTCGAGATCCAACTCGAAGGGTGGTCTGAAAACGTTATGGAAAATGTTGACGATTACGATGAAGTTTTTGAGGAGTTATACGTGAAATATAGAACTAAAATGCACGTCGCCCCAGAAATCAAATTGATTATGATGCTTGGAGGTTCGGCGATGATGTTCCATTTGACGAATAGTATGTTCAAATCGGTCATGCCAAACATGAATGATGTGATTAAACAAAATCCAGGACTCGTTCAAAATATGATGTCTGCCGTTCAAAACACGGTTCCAAAATCGCAACAACAGGGTACACCCGAAAACGGTGAGCGACACGAAATGCAAGGACCTGGGTTCGACATTTCAAGTCTCATGGGTAACATTATGATGCCACCAACACCACCCATGAACACGACGAATATTAAACCACAGGAACAAATTATCGTAGACGATGATGACGACGACGATATTTCGGATATTGCTGAGGCACCAACACCAGGTGACGTTGAAGGAGGTGACGGGGAATTGCGTGAAGTTAAAGTTACCCAGACCAAGACTAAACGTGGTCGAAAGAAAAAATCGGTCGAAATTAATTTGTAAAATATAGTATATGATAGGTTATTGTCCATTAGACGAAGATCCTATCGAAAGGCCGAGACCTTCACGAGAAGTATCAGTCCCAGTCCAGGAGAAACGGAAAAATTCTACTGGTAGAGGAGAAGATACGGAGTGTAATTATGTTGTTTTGTTCTTTATTGCGGGTGTTATCGCCTTAGCAATCATGGACACGATCCCATCACGAAAGTAAGTAAACAAAACTTTCTACCATTCTGACATTTTCCAGAATGGTAAATTAATTAGTTATTTTCAATTCGTTATCCGCAATGGTACGTACACCCGACGAAAGCCGCTGTATGAACGGCATTCGCTTCATCTGTGATGACACCATTCGCATCGAGGTACCTGATTTTATAAGCTTTTTCTGTTTCCGTTGGGTCATCTTCCCATTGGATTTGTCCGTGTTCGTCGAGATCATATACTTCATGTGTCACTGTCTTAACGACAATTTTATTACCCGAATATACTACCGGTGTATTTGAAGCTGTATCGGTAATAACATTTCCATCGGAATCTCGTAGTTCATATTCCTGCATCACATATCGAGTTTTAGTTGTTATGTTATCTTTTACGGTCTTCACATAACATTCATGGTCTACATCATATGTATAGACATCCTCTGGCATATTATCTTCATATTCTTCTTCGACTGTTTCTTCGAGTGTCTCCGTGACGGTTTTCTTTTTTATGCGTTTCTTTGGGGCAGTTGTTCCTACGAAATCACAATCCATCGTAATTTTTGCAACTGTGTAGTTTTTGAGTGAGTCTGATACCTGTTTTTGACCATAACCAGCTACGTTAGATGTAGTGATGTAGTCACCATTCACGAATGACCCGTTTGTATTCACCACCCAAACGGCACCTTCACCGATACTATTCACATATATACGCGTGTCACCCACTAGTTTTATAAACGTAGATGTGAAAGCACCACTTCTATCCTCTCTCTCTGTACTTTCAGGGTCTTCAACGTTTGAAACGACACCGAATACAGTTTTCTCATTCTCGGTGACGGAGAGTTTTACAGACGGAACCGCTTCTGAAATGGTAATACCATCTTGACCTCTTTGTGGAATAGCGTCATTAACGGAAATATGCTCACCCGATGCACACACGATAAGTCCGGAAAGTTCATCCACAGTCTTACCCGAGAGTGATTCATGTGGGAACGATTTATGTTGTCCAGTGAATGTATTGACGAATCCAGTACCATTATTTACGTATCCAAAACTTGTTGAACCACCATAAAACCTGTGGACAGCTCCGGAGCCATCCGCATTGAATCTTAAAGTACTACTATTTATTCCAAGACCATAATAATTCGTTGAGTCTGAAGAACTACCACCATATAAGCTAATAATTCTATTTACGACAGTACTCCCTAAATCCAGATAGCATGTTGGATTGGTCGTTTTTATACCAACAGCACCAGATGGATTTAATATGACATTATCTGAATTTAAACCTAGTCCATCATTTTGCGTTCCAATTATGAGTTGACTTTTTTCGTCCCCGGAACTCGTCGAATCTTCGTATTGTATGTATCCATAATCCGAATTTGGATTTCTTTTACTTGGGAAAACAATACACGATGAACCACCTGAATCATTATGGTATAATATGATCGTACCGGTATTTACCCCATGACTTGTTCCCGTTTCTTCGTAAATATGGAGTGGTGAACTTGGTGATGTTGTTCCTATACCAACATAACCACTCGGAATAGTCAGCGCATTCCCCTCAACCGAAATTGAGTCTTCTACATTGAGATTTTTAGATATATTTAAGGTTGGTTTGTTTGTAACGGATAGGTTGTGTATATCTATAAAATTAATGGCGCGGTCGTTTGAGCTTCCGCCATTAGCCATGGCTATGACACATCTATCACCTTTATAGTTTATAGATAGACTTCTTCCATATATTGGATAGTTTTCTGGGATGGTCTCAGCTTCCGGGACCAATGTCGACCCCGCCGACCAACGACCGGTCCAATCAGGGTTGTTTGAGGCGTTATGACCCGTTCCGGACGCAGTTATTTCATGCAAAATATACGTATTTCCAGTCCATAGGGAGTTGGAATCTTTTGTACGACTACCTGCTAATAAAGTTTTTCCATCGCCCGATAAAGCCAACTCGTATCCCAAATGTTCATTAAGTCCTCCATTAGTAAATTCCCAAGTTTTCGTGCCATCCGCGTTGGTGCTCGTGTTATAGGTACTTCCATTATAATAATATATGTATGTTGCACCTTGTCTTTCCGTCGGTACGTTCGACAGTGACGAGTACCACCATGGTGATGAGATAGCTATATTATGACCATCGCTGGCCGTAGATATTCTCCACCCGAACCCGTATCCCGATGTATACGCCGATTGAGGATCGGTTATTGTTTGTTTATGACTCCAACCTCCTCCGTATACCCCACCAGTACCTGAACGTTCGAATATTTCAATACTATCACCGCTCGTTGAGCCACCAAACCCAACAAACACTCTATTTCCATCACTAGTTAAATCCAGTCCTCCACCACCTGTTATTCCTCCCCCAAAATTATCATTCGCAACAGGGTTATTGGAATAAAGTCTAGCCTGTCTCGACCACGAGTTATCTGTACCCGAATATACGTATACATCAACTACACCTGCTGCTTCTACGTTTGAAGAATAGCCGTCATATAAAGGTGTTAATTCGTATTGGGGATAAGATACTAAAAGTGTATTACCATCTTCGGAAATCTTCACCTTGTTATACGCAGCGCCAACCCACCACATCTCGAATATATCTGAATCTGAATCCTGTAGTACAACCTGGTCTCTATAATGAGGGTTTACTGTATTTATTATAGTTGTGCTGTATGCTGTCCGAAAGGCAACTCTTTTACCATCACCGGATAAAGATAAAGAGAGGTCGGTGGAGGGTGATATATCATATTCACTGTGTTTATACCATATTGATCCCGACCTTTTAAACAAATAAAGACGATTAGTTGCGGCCCCATAAGTTCCATCAGTGAATGCAATTATATCACCATCGCGTGTCATATCCATACCCTTTCCCAAAACATAATTTCCTTCAATCTTGTTTAGTCCATATATCGTTTGTTCTATTTTATTCGCACTTGGAAGTACTGAAATATCAACATCATCCGTATTTGTTATTCTAATATCACCCAAAACGTGTATCTTTTTTTCTGGTGATTCTGTACCTAAACCTATACTTCTACGTACTAGAATGTCATTATCAGTTTTAATTGAAGTTGATAATTTTAAACTTGTATTAGTAATTGTAGGTATATTATAGATATAAGATGCACCAGCTGATAACTGATTGTTTATCGTTTTTTTATAGTCTCCTACTATAATTCTATCACCATCTGATGTCATTGAAACACTATACCCGTAACGTGTTTCTGGTGACCCTATATTTGCAACCGCCGTTGGAATAATTCCAGTACTACTTGGTGTTAACTTTGCTTTTACAATCCATTCAGAATCTATCTTTTCATATAGGTATACTGAATCACTTGAAGTGGGTTGTCCTATAGCAAGTTTAGTACCATCCGAAGATAACTGTATATCGTGTCCAAATGAACCTCCGGAATCCAGAGACGTTAACTTAGTTTCTTGAGTCCATGCTGATCCACTACTTCTAGTATACACATAAACAGCACCTGTATTAGTATTTTGGTTTGGTGCACTTAAAGCCATTGTACTTCCTATTTCGTCTATAGCAACATATATACCTAAACTATCACCAGCATTAAGATCTGTTGGTGTTATAGTTTGTACTGGATTCCACTTTATTGCCGACGTCCCAGAAATATCACCTGGCGCAAATACATCACTCGCTAAATATTGTGTATAAAATTGAATTCTACCCTCACCTGAATTTACTCCGATTTCACCGACAACACAATGTTGACCATTTCCGGAAATTTTTACACTATATACCAAATCACCAGAACTAGACCCTGGTGTTCTATCCATACAATCCCATTTTTGTAGAGTATTACCAACTTCTGTAATAGCGTATGTATAAAAAGCACCTTTGTTACTTTCTTCGTTCTTAGCGGTAATCAATACTATAGTACCTGCGTCATTTATACTAACGCTATATCCAAAAAAAGAATTTGATTCAGGTAGGGATGCAGAAAGAGGAGGTATTAATTTGTTTTCGAGAGTCCATGTACCTTTAATCGCCTCCGTCTCCCCAAAATTGAGAAAGCGCCCTGAACGAGAATATACATACACGGCACCCGCGTTAGTATATGTATTACTATACGCAGTTACAGTAGTATTATATGCACCTATAGCGAGTGTAGTACCATCGTGTGAAAATGACAATCCTTCGCCAAAATGACCACTTGCCGTGACGTCGTATGGTTGTAATATAACTTGTTGAGACCATTTATTTCCGGTTCGCGTGTATATATGTACTTTACCCGGATCGGACTGTGAATTTAATGTTCCATCTGAATGATGAGATGCTATAGCGATTGTAGATCCATCTCCAGATATACATACACGTTTTCCGTAGTGATCACCGGAAACAAGCATATCTTCACCCGTTAATGGTAAAGTTAAAAAACTTTCTTCGTATATATTTTTCTTAATTACACTGAAATCGACATTTTCAGATTCATCTGTTATTCTAAAATCACCTTTGACGTGTAAATCTTTTTCCGGTGTAGTTATGTTTATACCTATCCTATTTGGTGTAGTTATGTTTTCATTTACATGTAAATTACTCGTTACTTTTAGAGTGTTTATGTACTGTTTTGAATAATCTTCTGGTAAACTGTATGTGTATACATTACTATTATAATATCCATCATTAAAATAAGGGTTTTTAAAGCTAAATAAATATGAACTCGGGTACCTGTAGTCCCATATATAAACGTATTCTGGATTTTCTAATCGCAAATTATCTACGTAAACGGTAGTAGAATTTGTAATTCTAAACGCAAAATTCGGATAATTCGGTTCTAATGGATCAGGTACGGATACCCACGTTTTTGTGTATGGGTTATATTTGAAAGAATTATGGCCCGAAGCCGATACAGAAATGGATTCATGAGTGCGTAGCTGATACTCTAATTCTCCGTAAAAATTTGTTATCGAATATTTAATTACAGCGGTGGTCCCACCCAAGAAAAAAATTATCCTTATCGGTTTGAATACATTAATTGCGTTATTGGATAACATGGTTACGAGACCATCACGTGATAAACATACACATTGACCAAAAGTACCATTAATAACGGGAACTGATGGTGTTATTTTATATTGTTGAGACCATGATATTCCAGAATATGTAAATATGTATACAGCACCACTATCTTTTACATTTGAAGAATCATGTCTCGGTGAACCTATAATAGCGGTGTTACCATCGGATGATAAAGCTACGGATGTCCCGAAGTAATCATACTTTTTGAAATCTGATGCCTGTATATGTGCATTTTCGACCCATGAATACCCACCGGTAGCGCCTGTATATTTATATTTAAATATATATACACTTCCCATATCATAAACGGTAGTATCTGCGACATTATACGGCTGACTTCTTCCCGGTGCACCTATAATGATAGTATTACCATCGTCGGATATATCACAAGATGTACCAAACCTATCACCCCATCGCGTCGAAGACTGATTTGTCGCGGAACCAAAAGTGTTTCCGGGGATACTATGTCCGTATGAAAATATATTTGAAGTCGGGACGGTATTAGAGACGCTCAATCCAGCAGCCACCGGGTATTCATTATAATTTGGACTTGGGTACCAAGTTAATTGAGACCACGTAGATCCCGATTTTTTCCATATATACGCTGCTCCAGCGTCTCCTTGATTACTTCCGTTAGAAGTTGTGAAATACGCATCCCCCATTTCGGCTGTTCCGAGAATAGTATTACCATCGGGTGTTATGGATACAGCCGTACCTAATCTATCCTCCGGATCAACGTGAGGATGAGGCAACTGGAACTCACTCCAAGACGAATTCGCCGAGCGTGTATATACGTATATTGAACCTTGATTTAATGAGCCATTCGCAGTATCTGATTTAGGTGAACCTACAACTATAGTGGAACCTTCACCGTTTATGTCTACAGAATACCCAAACTGGTTACCTAAAGTTGAAACACTCTCTTTTATTTTAAATTCCTGGGACCATGAAATTGAATTGAACCCACTCCTTGAAAATACGTATACCGATTCGTCACCGTATGCTCCTATAACAATAGTATTACCATCCGATGAAAATGCAGTTGAACTTCCGAACTGATCGTTACTTACTATAATATCTGGTTGTAAAACCGCATTTTGTTCCCATAAACTCCCATTCCAATTATATATGTACACGTACCAAAACGTATCATTACCTGGTGGTCTTGTATATGAAGTTACAGCAGCTGTAGTACCATCGGGAGATAATGTAAGAAAAGTTCCATGAACTTCATATGTTTTCTGACTTACTGGTACTATTTCAAATGTCTGTCTGAATATACTTGATTTAGAGCTAATATCAACGGACGTGTTTGTGGGGTTTTTGTCTGTTAGTCGCATATCACCTAAAACGTGGATGGGTTTAACTGGAATTTGTACCCCTATACCCAATTTTTGTTCTATGATCGCTTCACCACCAACACTTAACATTTGGTTCGGGGGTCCCTCACCATAAAAATCTAAAGCTGTGTTATCCCACGTATCATATACATTTCTTTCTAAAAACGTAAAGTTTCCAATTTTTATATCCGATATTGGTTCTAACGTGGATAAATTCGAATTGTACGGAACGTTCGCAAAGAAAATGTTACTCGACCCGTCGAGGTTTGTGGAAGGCGCGATCATTGTTTGAGGTGCCGACCATGTAGTTGGTTTATTCTCAATGGGTTGTCCGTTTATGTATAGGTTAAACGTTTCAAATGTACCTATATCTTCAAAGCCCGGATCTTCTGTGTGTGTTATTCTATTTATGTTACTACTATAATTTTCAGGTAAAGTATAAGAATACACGGAACCACCACTAAAAATATTACTTGGTGTTTCCCCACTTGCCCCGATTATAGCTTTAAGACTATTTGGGGATATAGCTATCGAATTTCCAAATTTATCTCCGGTAGATAAATCATTTGAAAGTATTTTATCGCGTTGTGTCCAAATACTTGTCCCTGTAGTACGTGTAAAGACATACACCGCCCCACGTGAAGATTTAAACGGTGTACTAACCATAACAGTGTCACCATCGTTTGATATAGATACACTGTGTCCAAAATTGTCACCTATGGCTATATCAGATGAAACGAGTTTAGCTTCTTGTGTCCAAGTTGTTCCTGAACGTGTAAATACGTAAGCTGCTCCTCTATTATCGGAACCAATTGAACCTATAACAGCCGTGTTACCATCCGAATCTATATTGACTGAATACCCAAAATTACCATCTATATACGTATCACTTGGAGATAGTTTCGCTTCTTGTTGTGCCGAACTATTGAATATATAGGCAGCACCATGATTTTCCGCATGTTCATAAGGTTCACCTACAATTGTTTTTGATCCGTTACTTGATATATGCACGGAGTACCCAAAAAGAGCGGAGTCTGAAGGACTAGATGGAGTTATATGTGTATTGGAGGTCGATGGTAAATTATTATATAGATACACACTTCCTGATATGTCAGAACCGTTATATGGTGCACCTACTATAGCTTTTGTACCGTCTCCATTTAGAGCGACTGAGTGTCCAAAATTACCGCTATCTGGTGCAAAAATTTCCGTTTGTGAATATGAAGTATTGTATATATAAACACGACCTTTATTATTATCTTTATAAGGTGCACCTACTATGTACCTACTATAATCTTCAGAAACATCTACAGAATACCCAAAATTATCACCTACTTCTATATTTGATGAAATTAAAGAAGTACCTGGAGACGACCAATTAGTAGTAGACGTATTGGAAAATACATACACATTCCCTTGTGTAAGATTATTATACGCACCTACTATAACTTTATACGTATTACTATTAATACCTGATATACCAACTGAACTACCGAAATAGTCATATACACCGACATTCGTAGAATTTATTTTACTATCCTGTGAAGCCATCTTATAATAGTCTATATATTATAAGATGGAATATAAAACTCACGTATTATTATAAATTGTTTATTTGTAAAGTACCCTCTCTTTCAAAGTAAATATGATGCCATTTTTTGGAAACAAGTGTATATTTAAATTCAAGTTTTTTATCGTTTTCATTTATGAAATGTAATCGTATACCATGGTCTGTTGAACTCGTATAATAAATTTCACACGCTATAATTTGTTCCTGTACATTTGTATTTGTATTACCTATATAAAAAAGTGTTTTATTATTATACGTACTGTGTTCATTTTCCATCATAAACCAGAAAGAAACAGCTGTATTGTTGCCTATATCAGTGTTTATAACACCTTTTATATTACCACTATCGTTTATATGTATTCCTCTTTCTGAACTTTTATAATTACACGATACACTTGTTAAATTAGAACGATAAACTTCTCTTGGCCCCGAATCCTGTAAATAAATACCTTTTAAACAATTTATATCGCGTGTATCGTAATGTACTAGTGTTTGTTTACCAATTGTAACGTTTGATTTGTTACCGTAATCAATATCAAGTTTATTTCTAATAGCTGTTCTACCATTAACATCGAGACGTGCCTTTATATTTTCCTTATACGGACCAAACCCGTCTCTTAATGTTAATGATTCTGGTTGTAATTCGGGTAAATTTACACCAATTTTCCCAAACGTATCGAGAACGAATTTTGGGTGTGTATTGGAAGGGTTTACGTCGTCACTATACGTCGTATCTAAAACTATAGACCTACCTTGTACGCGTATTCTATCTGGTTCTCTTCCCCATGCGTTTAGTTTATCTGGATATTCACCCCCTTTGTGTATAAGCAATTCACTCGATGTGAAATTATTTTGGTTATTAAACGTCGCAGACGTCACGTTATCATTTTTATAGTTCCAGTTTCGTATAAGTGTATTGGACCCCGTATCGGCACCTGGTGTATCCGAAAATATAACCTGCCCCGAATAATTTGGGTAAGTTGTATATTTGCCACCACCAACAACAAAATCTCTAGCTGAAATATCACCACCTATTGTCGTATTACCTACAACTTTAATGGTTCGACCAAGTTTTAAGAATTCCACTGCCTCATAACCAAATTGGTCTTTTCCCCCATGTACATGACCTTTATCATTCGTTCGTCCCGAGTTTATTATAAAAAGTCCGTCGTATGACATAGACGTTGTAAACCCAACATTACTAGATATACTATCGTATGGATCGTAATGACTCCAAAACGAACCATTAAAATCGTAAATTTGATATACTTTCGATGTTTGATGCGGTCCTGTTTCCTCTGTAAAATTATAATCCGACCCGGAAGCTATACGGTTCCCGTTATACGTCATTGAAATCTTTGTTCCCGAACCGGGAGCACCTAAAATTAAATCACCAATTGGAACAAATGTATCTTGTAAATAACTATACCTAAATGCCCTAACTCCAGATTCACCGGGTACACCTACGGCTAGTCTAATAGTTGGCATTGTAATATCAGCTTCATTTCCACTAGAATCTAAAAATGGTTCAGATGTTAAGAAGCCGGATATGGCAACAGAATACCCGAACGCAGAAAATTTACTAAGTTCGTATCGATTTATATCACCGCGTAAAAGTGATTGACCTCTTCCCTGCAAAGTGCCGTCACCTATTGCGTATGGGGCATTATATCCAGTTCCATTCCAATCGGCGGGCGAATATACAACTTTTACATACCCCGATTGATAATTCCAATTTCCTTCCGAGTCTTTAATATCATCGGTTACATCTGAATTAACTGAATAACTTAGACCCTTTCCAACATATACATTCGATTGGGTACCGGGTGCACCCGCTGCAAAAGCCCACCCATCTGGGGTCATGGAAACGGAAAACCCATACTGATCGTAAGTTGGGTCTAACCTAACGGGTGAAATAGTACTTGCATTTTGTGATACAACGTTAGCCCAATTTTGATATACACTACTATTACCATTTGTTTCAGTTCCAGGTTGGTCCGTATATAAAAGTGTCGGTGACGCAATAATATCGTAAACATAAACCTTATTTTCGTACGGTGAACCGACACATAGAAGACCGGGATTTTCAGATGCTATCGATATAGAAAGACCGAACCCTTTTACAGATGAACCACTTGGGTGAACTATAACATTAGACGTATATGTAGACCAATCGAGTGCAGTTCTTTTGTATATATAAATATTACTCGTATCACTAGAAGGCGAAGACCATGCGTGTACATTTGAGTGTGATGAAACAACAAGAATATCACCCGATAAATCTGTATCTACACATGCACCAAAACCGTCCCCCGATGCCGCAAAACCGGTATCATCTGGTGACTTTCTCGAAAGATCCGTTAAATATGCCATTGCATATGAATTTGAATAATAAACATGAACTTTACCACTTGATCCATTCGACCAACTAGGTGCACCTATATACGAAAAGTCGCCTGTATTATTTGATGCAGTTGATATACCGAAATCTGTTCCAGTGGTTGAGGAGGAGGGTTCCCGAGCAATAGTAATGGGAAATTGGTCAACTTCTGGCATCTTATTTTAAATGTATATTAATTTTTCAACGATTTAACTAGAAACCATAATTTGGTGGGTCAGGTCTACCAGATCCCCGTTGGTATCTTATCTGTCTTTCACGCCATGACAAAACCGGACCTCCATCGTCCGACCCGACGGAGATCTGGTTTGCACCAGTCTCAGTCCTGATCGTATTAAGGTTTCGTATTTTACTCCCATCACCGAAAAGGTAATTCGTACAAAAAACGTTACCGTTCACTCTAAGAACGTCGTGACCTCCCGTATCACTTACTATAACATTTGAACCTATGTGAAGTGTATGTGTAACCTCGTATGTATTTGATATACCAACGTTACTTTGAGGTGTGGGTGTAGTTACAATGTAATTTGGGGTACTACCACTCTGTAACCAAACTGAACTACCACTACCCGAACCACCCGTATTATCCGTTCCCCACTCGACACCCGTCCCAGTACTTTTAAGAACTTGTCCACTGGAACCTGTACTACTACCAGCTGTTAATGCGCCAGTTATTTTAAGATTAGTAAGTTTAAGTTCATTAGAATTTGGTTTAAACGTTAAGTTTGTATTTGTTTTAACTTGATTACCATTTAGAAAAGCAACACTTTGTTCTGAAGATGATGCTGTATCTATAGCGTTTGCTATTGAACCTGCTTTACCAGTTGTATCTTGACTACCACTTATGTCTACCCCGGGTAATTCAATATTTCCCGTTCCATCAAAAGGAACACCTCCAATGTTTACTGTAGATGCTAATCTAGTCGCAGTCGCAGAATTACCGGACCACGCAGTAGATGTTAACGACGTACCACCTACATTTAAAGCGCTGACGTTTATGTTACCATTATTATCTCGAATAACTATATGATCTGCTGAATTAGTTGTACTTGCTTTTAAAGACCAAGTTTTAGGACTACCTCCGTTATAAGAACCACCAATTATATATGCAGTATTTGAAAGTGTTTCAACTGTTGTACCAATATCACTCGCGGATTTCCATTCGGGTTTTCCCGTTGACGTATTGGCTGTTAAAACATGACTATCTTCACCCAAAGCGAGATTAGATAAAGTATTGGTATCTGATGCTACTAGTATATCACCTTTAGCGTACGTAGTAATATCCGTTCCACCTCTAGAAATACTTAATGTTCCTGAACTTATATTACCAGCGTTTAAACTTGATAATCCTGATCCATCACCGGAATGACTTCCCGAAAAGGTTCCACCGGTAATTGTTCCGGATAAGGTTGGACTCGCACTCATGACAATGTTTCCTGTACCTGTTTTTGTACCCAGTCTATCGTTACTAAGTGTTCCCGAACTTATATTACCAGCGTTTAAACTTGATAATCCTGACCCCAAACCATAAAAACTGAACGCAGTTACGTTACCTGCGACTATTACATTACCACTTGTAGTTAAAGATGTAATTGTGTTTGTAAACTGGATTGTATTTGATGTTGTATTACCACGATCGGATGTATCTTGAAATGAAAACGCGGAACTTGCGCCAGCTATACCCGTAAGTAAACTACCATCACCTATAAAAAATCCAGATGTTGTTATTATATCACCCGTTGTTGTGTTCCCATTATCGGTAACATCCTGGAGTGTGGATGCTGCGGCTCCTTTATACTTTTGTATATTACGACCCGTATCACAACACGGCATTCTTACAAATACAAGTGATTATTTTTAGGGTAAAATGAGGCATTTCCCTTTAGTGAAATCGGTAGGTTCTTCGGATTTTTGTTTTGGTATTTTAAAACCACCTTGGCGGTACACTTTGAGACGTTTATTATACATGGCGTGACAAATAGACCATTGATCGAACATGTCGTAAATATGTGGATTGTTCTTTTTACCGTGTGTTTCACGCATAATCCGTCCAATCGATTGTACAATATCAGACTTAGGGGTCGCAAGTATAACCGTATCGAGTGAAGGTATATCGAGACCTTCGTGTGCTTGACTAAACGTCGCGAAAATGATTTGTTTTTTACTTGATTCGGCTAAATCAACTTCTTTCATACCACCCATATACAGACCTGACGTTTTCTTGAAACTTTGGTGGAGTACTTCACAATGATGTCGACGATCACTTAATACGAGAACTTGACGCGTCCCCTTAACGATATTTTTGATAAGGTTTGCTATAACAATGTTTCGCCCACGATCTTCGGTAAGTTCTGTGATCATGGTCGCGAGTGAAAGTTTACCGAACCGCGTACATGGTGGTGGATCCTGAAAACGTGGACATCTATATTCAATTGGAAACACTTCAACTTGTTCTTGATTCTCACGTTCAACGGCAAAGAATGTTGGTCCCATGAACCAATGTAGAACTTTCGTAAGACCATCTTTACGGGTCGGTGTTGCCGAGAGTCCAAAAATGTGTTTCGGACATATTTTAAAAAGAGATTGGGAAAACACTTTCGCGCATATATGATGTGCTTCGTCAACAATCAAAGTCCCTATCGTGTCAAAATCGTTAAACGAGTATTCTTTGAGCGATAAAGATTGGAGCATGGCAATGACAAAATCACAATCAGTTTCTAATTTGTTTTGTTGTACTACACCTATAGATGCACCTGGACAAAACTGTTGGATACGTTCTTTCCACTGGTTTGCTAAGAACTCTTTGTGAACAACAATCATGGTTCGGTATCCGAGTTTACACGCTATGGCCAAGGATACTGTCGTTTTCCCAAAGCCACAAGGAAGTGAGAGAACACCGTGCCCAGATTTAAGTGCTGCCGCCAAAGCATCGTTTTGATGCGTTTCATCACGAAGTTTTCCATTAAATTTACAAGATATTTTAACTGGTGTAGGACGACGATCTTCTTTTGCTTTACCAAACTTTTCTTCACCGTAAAATCGGGGAACACATAGACCTGTTTTTGTTTTTCTGAATACCTTAAAGGGAGGCGGCGGAAACCCGAACTCTGTATTTACAACGGCACGTACCGTGAGTTCTTTTTTGATTTCTGGTGTCTCACCTGTGAGATATCCCGAGCGCGTAAGACTCATTTCTTACTCTTAGTTCCTATACTTTATATACTTCAAAACCCACGAATACCCGCTATGTTCGTGTGCGTTCCAAACCCCGTTAAATTGAATTTCAGTGAGAATTGTATCACCTTTTTTAAGTGATTGAACGGGTGTATCCCCATCAACATTACACATGACCCGTCGGTATCTAAACGGAACTTTTACTTTTAAAACGTTACCTTCCAATGGGTCTTCTAGTTTTTGGGGAAATAAAACAACATCTGTTTTATGTTCGTGTAATTCCCTGATATAATCTCTTACTTTATCGGGTAAAGATATTCTAATATATTTTTTTTCATTATAGTCGTACATTGGTTCATAAACAGTTGCAGTGACCGGTAAAGTCATCTATATAGTATAATAAGAAACAAAACTATAAGTATGAATAAAACGTGAGTAATTAAAACTGGTTGTAATGGTCTTCTCGTTTCGAACGTTTCGTGACAAAATGATCTTCCAACCTCTATAGCGGCTTCTATACTCGAATACGGTGTTTTTCTTTTAGACATCATACCACATAAAGCAACTTTAGAACACTCACCGTAAAATGGAACTTGTCCGTGTAAGCTCAAAACACCCGAAGATTGTTCGAACGACCACTTTCCATCTTTCCAATGTGAACCCCACCCTATACGAATACTCGTTGGTTTTGGTACACACAATTGTTTAATAACTTCGCTCTTAAGTGTTTCTGGGTCGGTCGATAAAACTTCATCCGTAAGATTACATATAACACACGAAATGGTTTTATTATCACTTAATACAACGGGTTGAATATTAAATGTAGTTTCCATAGCATATTCCAAATCAGTTTTAGGTAAACGAATTGGTTCGTCGTAATCTAATAACACGTTAATACACCCGTACGTACTTGGACCAATTTTTTTAAGGGTATTTTTACCCCAATTCTCACCCACAAGTTGTAACGCTTTACTATTATCTATACACAAAACAAGAAGACCATCCTTTATTTTTGTTTTATTTCTAAAAGAAGCTTCATACCCATCTTTTTCGTAATGTACCTTTTCAAGATCTCTACCAAACATAAATGTAGCACCCTTCTCTACGAGTGCGTTTTGCATTTTATCGGACATGACTTTACCCGAAACTTTTTGAACGTATTGTTTAGACATACCCACGTAATCGAAGCTTTTTACAAATTCAAATGCTGACATTGTTTCCCAATCAACACCATCCATAATTAATGGTAAGGCTTTGAGTAGTTTTTTACCCGAGTCAGAAAGATCGCCAAGTGCATCTTTGAGTGAGACACTTTTATACCTTCTAGGTTGTGCTAAAACACGTACCGCGAGTGACGTTAAAGTTAAATAATCTTTAAATTTAAGATACTTGAATGTTGTAGTATACACGCGTGTATCTGCAGGTTGAAACATATCATCCCATTCAATACCCATTTCTTCGAATAAACTATTTGTGTTTACGAATGCGTTATCAAACACAATTCTATGTGCATGTAAATCTCTTTTAGGACCCTTTGGTTCCCACCACGATCCACCTGCAGATTCTTTACGATCGTATATAATAACTTCGTGGTCGGTTGACCTGAGTATTTCCCATGCGACTGACATACCCGTTGGGCCGGCACCTATTACGTGAACTCGCATTTATATATACAGATAAATATTATTTGGAAATGTACAACAAATCCCGTGTGAGATGATACGTTATTAAAAGTAATAAAGTAAGTACAGTTTGTGTATCAAAATACTGTGTACCCATGAACAGTATAAATAAATTCAAAAGTATATGCATGGGAAACGGTTTTTCAGGACCGTATTTTGTATAAAATCCGTACGTTGCGCCACCAGACAAGAGAAGTGCGTTTATGGCAGTTGAATACGAAGGAGTATATAAGAACCAAGCAGTATATAAAATTGCTGTATACGATATAAATATAGATCGTCTAAAAAATTCTTTTGGTGAATCAACTATACGTAAAGGTTTCTTTTCCATGAGTCTCGATTCCCAATGCGGACCAAGTATCAGGTACGAAAAATATAAAGTTAAAAATACACGCCACATTTATTATATGTACAGATAATAAGATGGCACTATGTGCGTTAAAACCCATTT
>Ga0255769_10003102_pt1 | contig 17117 bp, 9 predicted proteins | sample 041ome_9_FD_179637 | JGI IMG/M metagenome (GOLD analysis project Ga0255769, IMG submission 179637) | Coastal salt marsh microbial communities from the Groves Creek Marsh, Skidaway Island, Georgia - 041413US metaG (version 2) | ecosystem: Environmental > Aquatic > Marine > Intertidal zone > Salt... | reverse complement strand
ACGGCGGCGGCTATGGAGGCGTAGGCTATGGCGCCGGGTATACGGGGTATCGAGGCGCGTACGGTGGTGGGTACGGTGGTGGGTACGGCGCGGGGTCGATGTACGGCGGCGGGTACGGCGGCGGCGGGTACGGAAATTCCATGTACGGGAGTTCGATGTACGGCGGCGGCGGCATGTATGGTGGATACGGCGGTGGCATGTACGGCGGTGGGTACGGTGGATACGGTGGTGGCATGTACGGTCGACCACCCATGGGATTCGACCCGATGGGCTTCGGCCCCGATGGGTATCCGCCCGACGGACCGCCGCTCACCGGTTGGCAAGCGCTCATGCGTTCGCTGTCCTCCGTCGTGCATTTATTCGGTAAAATTTCATTCCTCGTCGACGAGAACACGCAGGCGTTACATTTTTTCATCATGTCGTTGTTACAGTTACTAGATCGCGGTGGGCATCTGTACGGGGAGTTTTCGAGAATCGCGTTGCGCGCGATGGGATATCCGGTGCCGCCGCGCGCGCCGCCGCCGGGACAGCACGCGTTTGGCGGCGGACCGCCGCGGCAACATCCAGGCGCGCCCGGGGCGCCGTCGTTTGGCGACGCCTGGGGTGGTCACGTAGATTAATAACGTGTCTCTGACTCACGCGCGCGCGTGTGTATGAAATAGTTTGTTTGTTGAAGAGAAATTAGAAATGTATTCCACTCGTTCACTGCTATTGTGTGTGTGTGCTAAATACGACCACGAGCGATTTAAAGTTCCGCCTTGTTTGCCATGTGCGACTGAATCGCGCGTACGAAATCGCTCTTCTCATAGCATGACACGCATGGAATTGCGTGCGCTTGCATGAGCGCCTTGATTTGGCCGACTTTCATCTTGGAAAAGTCAGCCGAAGGGTCGAGCGCGAGACCTTGTTTCTTTGACTTTGTCACTTTGCTACATCCGCGCCCGCCGGCGGCGTATTCGGCCAACCATTTTTCGACATCCGCACCCGGTTTGTCGTGATCGAGCGCGCCAGGATAGGTGATAGTCTTGTCGATATCGCCATCGCACACCACCACGAGCGTCGGCTGAGTGGTGATGTCAAAGTGCAACGCAATCTCCGCGTTGTTCGCCCGCGATTCGGCGAATGGCAACTTGCCTCTATACGCGTACGACGCAACTTTGAACCAAGCCGGTGTCTCATACGCCTTGTTCAAAAACACAACGCATCCCGCACCTGGTTTACAATCCGTTTCGATAAATTTAAGCAATTGCGTGCTCTTACGCAGGTTTGCAAACGCTATGGGAAGTTGCTCGAGCACCCAGTTTTTCATTTGTTGGAGTTCTCGGTTACCGTCGTACTGCGTGCTCACCCCAGCCTTCTTAAGCTTCAACGTCGGGAATGAGTCCACGCTCTCCATCGTACACAACCCCTTTTGAGTCTCGCAGTTCACCGCACCGACGCGAACGAAACCTTTGAGCTCCTTAGCCAACCGCTCAAAGTGCGGCTTTAACTCTTGACAATGCCCGCACCACGGCGCGTAAAATTCGACAAACCAAATATTCTTCGCATCCGTCCCTGGGAAGTGTCCTTGCTTTAAATTTGTAACCGGCGAGTTCTTACCGTACAAATTGTCCTTTTGACGCGGCGGCTCTTGATGCTGATGTCGCCTACCGCCGCCGCGTCCTCCGCGTCCTCCGCCTCGTCCAAACGGGTCGCCGCCTCCAAAGAAATCTGCAAATGGATCGCCATGGAACTCAAACCTCGCTCCACCGCCGCGGCCACCGCCGAAACCACCACCGCCGAATCCGCCAAAACCTCCGCCACCGAATCCGCCGAAACCACCGTGCTGATGCGCGCCCGGATGTCCGCCCGCGGCGTGTTGCTTCAACCCTTCTGATCCATACTGATCGTACACCTTGCGCTTTTCCGGGTCCGATAACGCGTCGTACGCCTCGGAAATCTTCGCAAACTCTTCGGGGGATCCGCCCTTATCGGGGTGGTGCTTCAGCGCCTGAATGCGGTAGTTTTTCTTGAGCGTGCGTTCGTCGGCGTGGCGATCGACGCCTAAGATTTTATAGTAATCATCTTCACCCGCAACGCACGCGACGAGGGCGAGGATGACGACGATAAACGTCGTACACGAGTGTCGAAACATTGTACGAGCGCGCCGTGTGCTACGCGTCGAAAGCCGCCGCCGTATGGGCGCGTCGTATGGTTTTCGAGTGTGATTGAATGTGGTTGTCAGTCGTTAGCGTCGCACTTTTATCGACACGACGCACGTTGTCGATCGTCTCGAGCGCGATGCGGCGTGCATAATAAAGTAAATAATATACATTGCAACCTATTTCGACCGAGGCGCTCGAAATGCGCCACGCGGCGCGCACGCACGCGATGAATATCGCCACGCGTTTGGCTATTTCGGCTCGCGGCGCCGACGAGAATACGTATACGAGCGAATCATCACGCGCACGCGCCACGATGGCATTTCAAGCGTCGTGAGTCACATATCTTCGCATACTTATCATCTTCATCGGCTTCCTAGAGTTCATCTTTACCACCGGCGTCCAACGCTCCGGCGTCCAGCTTCGTGAGCTTGGACGTCAAAAACTCCTCCAGCATCTCTGCGCTCCATTTATCAATTCGAACAACCTCAGGTTCGTCCTCGTCGAGTGCAAACATGTGCAACACGGGCGGTGCGCCTTGTTTGAACGCCATGTCGATATCGTACCCGTTCGCGCGTAAATTCGGCAGCCGGTCATCCTGAAAGGTTTGGATTTCCGGATAGCCAATCATTTTTCACTTGCACATCTGCACGCGCGCCGACGCATACGCCGTCGAGGCTGCCGATGCCGCCGACGACGACGCGCAGCACGACGCGCACTCGTCCGCCATGCGATCGTCAGACGTGCGCGCGCGCAGGAGCTCGCAATCTGCCGCAGTGCAGCCTTCGTGGTAGCCCAACGCCGCGCACGCCGCGCTCGACGTCGCCACGGCGCGCGAGAGGCGCGAAGAGAGCAACGCGAACGCCATAACTTTCGTCGGCACCGATGCCGACGACGCGCGGTGGCGCCGGGCGCACGAACGCATCGCTATCGGCGCGCGTGCGGTGGCGTGTGTGGTGTCAACTGTTTTTTTGAGGACTTTTGACCGCGCCGGCGGTTCACATGTGACGCGAAAGTGCGGCGCGTTGGCGATTGTGGCGAGCGAGCGCGTACCGACGTGGCGTGGAATTAGTGCTCGACTATTGTTCGTGGGTATTGTCATCGTTCGCGCGCGAGCGCGCTACAGGAACACTCGATTCTTTGGTGAGCGGGACCGACTGCATGGCTACTATATTAAGCGCGCCCGAGATGCGCGTGCGTAACGGTCCAAGTAGGCGCGGTGACGAGCCACAACGGCATGCGTTGGAGCGATGGGTGATGTCATGCCAATCGCGCCGCTCAAGGGTCGAACGTACGCGTCTCATTGAGCTGACCATGGCGCTGGGGGAGTGCGAAGCGAGCGCGGCGTGCAATCGAGCGCGACGGTTGAGAGCGATTGAGCAGCTCCAACGCGCGCTCAATGCGTGCACCGTTCGCATGCACACCAATATGGAGACACAAGCTTCGAAGTTACGCAATATACGCGAGCATACAGCTGAGTACGTGGAAATTTCTCGAAAGAAATGTCTAGAGCTGGCCGGACGCGCCGAATGCGAAAAAACGACGTTGCGCGAGATTGAAATCTCAAACGCCGAAATTCAGCGCGAAATCGACACTTTGCGCCATCGTGTCGAAGTCTACGAGCTTGAAAAGCGTTTGCAAGCAGGTCGAGCGCGATTGCTTACTCTACGCCGCGCTAGAGCTGCGCGCGAAATTCAAGCCGCGTTTCGACGGTGGATTTGCAACGGCCGCAAACGCCCAAAGAAGAAGAAAAATTCCGCGAAGAAGTCCGCGAAGAAGTCCACTAAGGGAGCGAAAGCTGCGACGGCTTTGAAATCAAAAGCTCCATCGAAGTCTCGCGCAAAGACCACGAAGAAATAAGCTTCGTGAATCGCTTCGCCGTAGTCAAAACAGTTGTAACAACCTCTCAACACGCACCGCACGGATGATTCGTTTCCGTGTCGATGACCGTCACCAATCGCGTGTCGTCGCGACAATCCGCCCAAATCGCACGCACGCGTCCTGAGTTTAACGCCACGCGCGGACACGGCCGCGCGTTCGGTGTGCTATGCTTCGCGTCGTACGTCCCGTCTACGAGCGTTTGCTCGACGTCCCGCGACGTTATAAACCGGCAGTCCATTCTACACGCCGCATGCTCGCTCACGGCGCGAGGTTTACTTCGTAGACGATCGCGAATACTTTTATTGCGCGCGTTGTGTTCGGCATTCGTACGTAAGGTGATGGTAACGACAGCAACGACCGCCGCCGCGAGAGCTGCAAAGAGACCCACCCCGGAAGAGCCGCCATCTCCATCAGCGTTGTTCCCACGACTTTTGCCTTTTGAAGGAAACTTGTGCGCGCGAGCGTTTGCTTTGCGACTGCCTTTGGGAGGGCGCACGCCTTTACGTGCGCCCGGGATATTCGGCGGCATGAGACGCGAGGCTACGACTGAAGTGTTGGATTTCTTTACTTTGATTTCATTTTCTAAAACACACACAAACACAAAAACACAAGACACGACAACTCTAAAATTCTTCTACGACGCGGTACTACTTACTCCATGTTCAAGCCGGCGACAGCCATGGCGAGTGCGCCTTCATAAGTATCGTTGCCACCGATGAAACCTGCGGCGTGAATAAAGACGCAACCGGGAATGCCAGAAAGCGCACTCAAATCTGCGTCGCGCACGCCACGCCACGGCGTGGGTAGTCCCTTGCGGAACGCAAAACTTGATGCCGACACGGGGATGGTGCTAACACGCCAGCCTTTATTATCTTGCCAGAGCATGAATTTTGGCTGGTTTTCGCTCGCGTCGGTGATTCCGCGTTCGGCCTCGAGCTCGTACAAGTGCTCCTTCCACGGGCAAAACGTGTCGAGACGTAAAATTTCCCCAGATTCGTGCACGTCTTTGGCGCAGTTAAGCGCATGTTCGACGTGCTGACGCGCAGGTAGCCACTTGCCCGTGTAGTACTTGACGCAGTCGTCGAATTCCGACCCCGTGAGCGCGACGGCTTTAAGAAATTGCTCCATCTGTCTCTCCGGCGTAGACGCCTCGTCCCAATCGGGATTTAAACGCTTCACGCGATGTGGCAACCCAGTGGTGTCTTTGTACTTGGCCAGCGCATCCGTGTCGTACATGTTGACTCCGTTATCGTTGCCGTCCACGCCTTCGATGAACTCCTCGTACACCTTCAAGTAAATCTTCCGCACCAAGCCATCATCAGGCTCCGCCCCGCTCGCGCTCGCCGCCCGCAACGCATCGCGAATGAGCTCCTCGCCGAAATGCTTGTACACCAACCCCGCGCTCGAGAGCTTGGTGACGAACCCGTGCCCAAACGTCTCGGTAAACTCGCGTTGATGATGATCAAACAACTTCTTCTCCACGTCGTACGTCGCGCCGACATCGATGACGACGTCGGCTGCCGCCCACACGTCCGCATCGCGCGATCGCGTGATCGTCGCCCCCGCGTACGCCGCGGTGCGTTGAAGCATGTAGCACCCGAGCGCTTCATCGCAATGAAACGCGCCGTCGTGGGTGGCGATGACGCGCGTGGTGTTCGCGCGCTTCGACGCATCTGACGCCGTCGACGCCATGGTAACGGTGCGAAAACGACGCGCGGGGTGTGGTGTGACGGAGTGCGAGGTGAAACGACGAGCGGCGGCGGTGGCGAAGATCCGAACGCGCGCGAGTGACATTGTGGCGATTTCTCGTTACGGCGCTCGACGGCATTCACTCGCGCGCGTAGAGCGACGAGACGCGCGCATTGGGCACGCGTGCGAACGAGACACGCGTGCGTGATAGTCACCGCTCGCGCGCGCGGTCGCGCGATCGATCGACGGCGCGACGCGCGCGCGACGCGGACGTTTTCGCGCGGTGATTAATTGTCCAGTCAGCGCAAAGTACTTTACGTAGACATGGCTTTAACGGGGCGCCTGGTGGAGTTGTTGCGCCCGGAAACGACGGATGCGGACGATGAAAGTCGTCTCGTTGCGCACGGGATGTCGTTGGCGCAGCCGAGGTTTACGAGAGAGGGTGAAAAGGTTGGTCGAGACGCGACGGCGTCGGCCGCCGTAGGCGTCGGCGCTTCGGGCGCGTGGCGTCTCGAGTCGGATACGATGGGCGAAGTGCGCGTACCCGCCGATCGAATGTGGGGGGCACAGACCCAGCGGAGTTTGGAGAATTTTAAGATTGGTGGTGAGAAGATTCCGATTGCGATTGTGCGTTCGCTAGCGATTGTAAAGTTTGCGGCGGCGACGGTGAACGAGCACAGCGGAATTTTAAAGCCTGAACTCGCCGAGGCGATTCGACGGGCCGCGTTTGAGGTGATCCAGGGTCGATTGGATGATGAATTCCCACTCGCGGTGTGGCAAACTGGGTCTGGGACGCAAACGAATATGAATGTGAACGAGGTGATTGCGAATTACGCGAACGCCGTGGTGCTGGGCGGCGCGCTCGGGGCAAAGGCACCCATACACCCGAACGATCACGTGAACCTTTCGCAGTCAAGTAACGATACGTTCCCTACCGCAATGTCAATTGCGACTGCGTATGAGGTACAAGAGCGCCTCATTCCCGCGCTGACGATGTTGAAAACGGAGCTGCAACGCAAGGCGGACGAGTGGAAGGACATTGTGAAAATCGGCCGAACACATCTTCAAGACGCCGTGCCCATGACGCTCGGGCAAGAGTTTGGCGGGTACTCGCAGCAAATGCGAAATTCTCTTGCGCGTGCGCGAGGGGCGCTCATTCACTTGCTCGAGCTCGCCATCGGTGGCACGGCGGTGGGGACTGGATTAAACGCGCCGCCAAATTTCGCCGAAGACATGGCTGTGGAGATTCGCAAACTTACCGGCTTGCGCGTGGTGAGCGCGCCAAATAAATTTGAATCGCTCGCCGCGCATGACGCGCAAACCGCATTGAGCGGGATACTTAAAACTATCGCGCTTTCGCTACTTAAGATTGCAAATGACGTGCGATTACTCGGAAGCGGCCCGCGCGCGGGATTGGGAGAGCTTCAACTGCCTGAAAACGAACCCGGTTCGTCCATCATGCCAGGCAAAGTTAATCCGACGCAATCAGAGAGCATGATGCAAGTGTGCGCCCAAGTCATCGGTAACGATCACGCCGTCACCATCGGCGCCGCGATGGGGTCGACATTTGAACTCAACGTCGCCAAGCCGCTGATCGCGCACAACAACCTGTGCTCCATCGGCCTCCTCGCCGACTGCGCGGTGTCCTTCACCACGAACTGTATCGTCGGCATCAAACCGAACCTCAAGCGCATCGATGAACTGATGAAGAGTAGTTTAATGCTCGTCACCAGTCTAGTGCCTCGCATAGGCTATGACGCCGCGGCTAAGATTTCTAAAAAGGCGCACGCCGAGGGCACCACGCTACGCGAAGCCGGCGTCGCGCTCGGATTACTCACGGGTGAGCAATTCGACGAATGGGTACGCCCAGAGGACATGACGCACGTGTCGCGCTCAAAATTGTAATCAAACAATGCATTTAAAATCAAAAATACTAGATGCGACAATGTTCCTGCCGTTACTATTTTGTACGCTGGGCAGCGAGTGTGTCGTCGAAAGCTCGTCGTTGCAGATATTTTTTGTGCGAGCGCTGAGGGAGATTGCGCATGAAGACGTACGTCACCGCCGTCGCCGTCGATACCGGTGCGTGCGATAATTGATGGGTGGAAATGGATGGGTGTTTGGTATGCGTGTGGTGATGTAATTTCAGGATTACTACTAAAAAGTCGAGCGCCGCGCGCCTTGGATTTACTCGTCGTCTTCGTCTTCTTCCTTTGGCGAGTAATTCGTTGGCGAGTACGCTGGACTCGTTGGGGAGTATGCCGGACTCGTTGGGGAGTATGCCGGACTCGTGGGCGAATATGCCGGACTCGTGGGCGAGTACGCTGGACTCGTGGGCGAGTACGCTGGACTCGTCGGCGAATATGCCGGACTCGTCGGCGAATATGCCGGACTCGTGGGCGAGTATGCTGGACTCGTTGGGGAGTACGCTGGACTCGTGGGCGAGTAAGCTGGGCTCGTGGGCGAGTACGCTGGACTCGTGGGCGAGTATGCTGGACTCGTTGGGGAGTAAGCTGGACTCGTGGGCGAGTAAGCTGGACTCGTGGGCGAGTATGCTGGACTCGTTGGGGAGTACGCCATACCACCACCCGGAGAAAACCCTCCAACCCCTCCCGGTGAGAACGCCATACCATCGCTGTATGGGGAAAATGCCATGTGCGTGTCGAAAGGAGACGCATGCGGTGACAACAAAAACGACGGCGAGCGGCCACCGTAACTTGGAGTCTGGCTTCCTTCGCGACCAGGCGTCATGGAACCGCCGTGGCCAGGCGTTCGCATCATACCACTGTCCGTAAACAAATCTAAATCGATCGCCTCCTTGAGAAGCTCTTCGTTCAAGTGTACGCCGAATTCGCCCGTACCGATTGGGCAGAACTGACCGAGCATGATGTTTTCGCTCGGACCAGTCATGTTGTCGAGCTCGGAGAACGCTGCAGCTTCCAACAAAATGTCCACAGTTTCCTCGAATGAGCATCGCATCAACGGACCGGTTTCCACACGGTTGATACCGTGACGAGTAATCGACATCAAGTGTCCTCTGTACGTCATAACTTCGACAAGGATGGCCAAGTGTCTGTAGTTGACATACGAGCCGTCGAATTCAATCACACCGCGAAGTTCCTTGAGAAGCGTGTTACGCACGGCTTCAATACCCAACACTTGAATCACCTCAATCAAGTGGTTACTCGTCGTACGCGAGAAGTCAACATCCGGATGCGCCATTACTTGCAACAAGTTGACGCCTTCAGTGTCCAACATCCACTCGGTTTGCTTTTCGAACAGGCCTGTCTTGGCGTTGACGGCGTTGGTCTTTGCTTCGCGAATGAAAACCTTCTTAATGTCTGGGATACCTCTAAGCGCCAAGTTGGAAAGCATTTGCGTCTCTAATCTCTTCAAAAATACTTCGTCTTCGGTGTCGGCGTCGGCATCTTGCTTCGTACCTTCGGGATTCATGATGCGAATGCGAAGAACCAACTTTTCGCTGTTATCGTCGTTGAAGATGCACGACAAGTCGCCTTGGAAATCTTCATTAATGCGCTCGGCGACGTCAGCCATGAGAAGTTTCTTATCAACCATCATTTCACGGTTCAATTCGATGCGCAATAACCACGGTGACATACGCGACGGGTCGACTTCTTCATCAGGCATCTCGTAGTACGCGCGAACGAATTCGCGATCCTCTTCAATCACAGTATCCGTAGGATCCGGATCGTAATGCACTTCGGTGACTGCCGCAACGGAGTGTAAAGTGGTGTACTCGAGCGACGCTTGCACGTTCTTCGCTTGGGTTCTGTCAGAAGCCAGTTCGGGTTTGAGCGCCACGGTAAGCGACGGCGTCTTGATCTGCTTGGCAATGTTGATGATTTCTTTGAGACGGGGGACACCGAGCGTAACGTTCTTTGCAGACACACCGGCAAAGTGAAACGTGTTGAGCGTCATCTGCGTCGCGGGCTCACCAATGGATTGCGCAGCTACTGTGCCGATACCATCACCAGGCGGCGCGAGCGCCATCTTGAAGCGTGATTCTATTTCTCCGATGACCCAGTCGAAGCCCGCCGGCGTAAGCTTGTGTTCCTTCAACACGCGCTTGGCCGCCAAGTTGGCGCGCACGTGCGCGAAGAAAAGCATCGTACCGTTGCGTTGAGCCTCAATGGACAGCGCATCGTTACCAGGCACGACGACAAGCTTTCGCAGCAACGCAGCGACGGATTCAATGACGTGCGTCACTTGCACTTCCTCACCCTTGCCCGGCGCGTACAAACCGTATTGCTTTTGCGCGTTCCAAATGATGCGCTTCATCGCAACCGGAAGATGGACGTTCGGATCACCTGTGGGACAAATCTTACGTAATTCAACGCGATCGGCTTGGAGACGGTCCCATTCACGGTCAAGGATCTCGCGAACCTTGGCGCTGTGAGACAACTCGCTCGCTTGTTCGTCACTCAACCAGCCCTTGCTAAAGTTGGGCGCGTCGGGGTCGATGTGGAACTTGTTCGCAAAGTCCTTGACACTCAAACGCAACGTATCAATGCTTTGCGACTCAATCATCGTAGCATCCATACCATCCTCACCATACAAGAACTGAATGACGTCGCCGACGCTGTTGCGGACGGTGCCGTCATACTTGACGACGACATCCTCCATCGCCTTGACGAGACGACGTTGAATGTAACCCGTTTCGGAAGTCTTAACCGCGGTATCGATCAAACCTTCACGACCACCCATGGCGTGGAAGAAGAACTCTTGCGGTGTCAAACCACGAAGGTATGAGTTCTCAACGAAACCACGGGATTCAGGACCAAAGTCATCCTTGCTAAAGTGCGGCAACGTGCGGCCCTTGAAGCCGTAAGGGATACGCTTACCTTCAACGTTTTGCTGACCGACGCAAGCAATCATCTGCGAGATATTCAAGAAAGAACCCTTCGAACCAGCGGTTACCATCATCTTGACATTGTTCGTATCCTTCAGCGAGTTTTGCGCGGAGTTACCCGCGTTGTCACGCGCCTTGTTCAAGATTTGGTTCACCTTCTGTTCAAACGATTGCTGCATCGTCATACCCGGTTGAAGTTCAAGCTCGTTGTTTTGAGCGAGCTTGATAACTTCCTTCACATCCTGCTTCGCCTTGGTGATCGTGTTGTTAATGGAATACATCGTCTCGTCGTCGGCAATCGTATCGGCGATACCGACGGTGAAACCGTGGTGCAAGACCCAGTAGTTGACGAGCGTTTGCGTTTGCGAGATGAGACCTCGCGCGGCATTCGGTCCCCATTCTTCCCAAGTGACGTGGATCAAACCACCGCCACCGCTACCCATGGTCTTCTTACACAACGTACCCGTCAACAATTCACCTTGCTCGATGCGCACGCCCGTGTCGTCGACGCTAAAGTTCATGTCGTCGGCGTCTCTCGCCCAAGCGCTCGTGCGCAACAAGTTCACCTTGGGAAGCATCATGGAAAACACTTGTTTACCGGTCCACAACGGCTCAGGTTTGAGAATAGCAGGCTTGGGCATCTTGCCATCCCAATCTTCGAGCCACATTATGATGTTCATAAAGACATCCTTCTTGATGAACGTGTCGCGCTTGGTGATCAAACGGCAGCCGAGCAACGTGTCTTGCACAATAGCCATGACTGGTTTGTTCGCCTGCGGCGAAACAATCATCTTCGGGACCATCATCAACTCCTTGACCTCGGCGCGCGTTTCGTACGATTGCGGGAGGTGCATGTTCATTTCATCACCATCGAAATCGGCGTTGTACGGCGGCGTCACCGACAAGTTCAATCTAAACGTCGAGTAAGGCATGATTCGCACGCGATGACCCATGATGGACATCTTGTGCAACGACGGCTGCCGGTTAAACAACACGACATCACCATTGATCATGTGTCGCTCCACCTTGTAGCCGTACTCCAAGCGCTTCTCGCTAGACTTTTTCAAGAAACGCAAATCCAAACGCTGACCATCTTCACGAATAATGTACCGAGCACCCGTTTCACCAGGCGGCGGGTGCGGGCCATTCTCCACCAATCGCTGCAAGCGTTCGATGTTGTACGGTGTTACCGTCTCCGGGTACGTCATGTTCAGCGCGATGGACCACGGCACTCCGAGTTCGTCGAGCATTAAGTTCGGGTCGGGGGTGATGACAGTACGCGCCGAGAAATCGACGCGCTTACCCATCAAGTTCCCTCGAATACGCCCAGCCTTACCCTTCAAACGCTCAGAAATAGACTTGATGGGGCGTCCGCTTCGCGTCAAAGCACGAGGCATCCCCGCCACCGTGTTGTCCATAAACGTCATGATGTGGTACTGGAGGAGTTCTGTAAATTCTAAGATGACGTGCTGAGGCGCACCGTTTTGCTCTTGGCGCTCCAAGTTTTTGTTCGTTCTCACGATTTCCATCAACTTGACTGTCAAATCATCCTCAGAACGCGTGGACGCGTCGAAGGAGACGGACGGGCGCACCGGCGGCGGCGGCACAGGCATCACTTGCAAGATGAACCAATCTGGACGCGCGTGCTCGGGGTTTAAACCCAAAATACGGCAATCCTCGTCGGAGATTCCCTTCAAGATTTGCAACGCACGCTCAGCTGTAATGATCACCTTGCGTTCACCACCTTCGGGCAACAATTCCTCATCTCTGTGCTTGAACTCGGCGGTGATCTTCATCCCTTCCAAACGGTACTGCGGCTGCGCGGTTCCCGTGTACGGACACACACTCTTCGACTTGCACGCATCAACCAACTTCTTCAACCGGTTTTTGGGATTCTTAATACGCATCAACTGCGCGTATTTTGCATCCTCCTCCTTGTGCAACAACAACTGCGAAGACGAGTACCCGACGCACCGCAAGCACTTCAACACGACGTTGATAAACCCGTGATGAAACACGGGTTTCGCCAACTCCAAGTGTCCAAAGTACCCAGGCGTCTGCACCGAATCACATCCATCGGTTTCGCACACCGACCCACGATCCATGGTGCCCATACGCGGATCGCTCAACCCACCGCGCTTGGGACGTCCCTTGTCGTACGTCTCGCTCGTCTCAATCTCACACACCGACATCTTACGCTGCGCACGCGCGTACGACAACACACGAATGGAGAAACACGCGCACAGTCAGTCTCTATCACAGTTGATCGCCCCGACGCGCGTAACCCGCCTCACGCGCGCACGCATCGCGCAAGATCGTCCAAAGATCATCCTCCAGAATGCGCGCGCGACCCCTTGGGACTCGCGATCGAACGGCGCGTCGACGATGACGTACGATTTCGTCCGGGCTCAGCACGCCGAACTGCACCGCGGTGACGCGGCATAGTTCCGCGGTCGAGTGCGGGAATCGGTCGTGGACGGACATGGCGAAAGTGCGTCGCACTCTGAGGACATTGCATTCAGGGACAGGGTTTGGGACGTGCGCTCGCGAGCTCCGGCGTCGCGTTACAATGACTTTGGGATGCGTTTATTCGCGACGTAATGACGATACCGCGGCACGCCCGCAGCGCGTTCGGTATTTCTAAATAATTCCAAGCTCGGCAGAGCTTCGTCCCACGGACCGGCGATTTGAGTCTTGCCTCGAGCGACGCTTTGCACGAGAAACGTCGGCGCGCCGAGCGCGAGACACGCGGCTCCGACGGCGTACGCGATGGCTAATTTCGCGTGATGCGCGCGCACGGCGATGAATGCGACGACGTGCATGACGATAATGACACATACATGCAATGTCGTGGAGAATGAGCGCACGGCGCGCCAAACGTATGGGCTTAAGACGTACGATTCCACGGCGAGCAACGCGTCCACGTAGGCGCACCGCGCGTCGTCGAATCGAGACGCGAGCAGCATGGACGCGAACATGGACGCCCCGAGCGAAAACGTGCTCGCCAGCTGCTTCGTCTCCAGATTCATAAACGCGTAATCATACGTTATCGCGTACGTTACGAGCGCGAGACACGCGCAGACGTGCGCGGTGTCGCTCGACATCGCCGCCGTCATGGTTTGACACAGCGGCGCGAGCGCCGCCAGCCCGCACGTCGTCAGCGCGCCCAATCGCACGCTACGAAGGACGCGCCACAGAAACCGTACTAACGGCGTCCGGCGACCATCACAACACCTCGCTCCATCGCCATCGCGCGTGTCATCGCGCACGTCGTCGCCTACACACGCCCACGCGCACAAACCGACGACCAACGCGCCGCGCGCCCGACGCGCCCACGCGTCCACATCAACCATCCCCGTCCGCATCGTCCCGTGCGCGCACGCGTGCAGCACCACCACGCAACACTGCTGCGATATCGTCATCGACGTCAGCGCGCTCGCGCGCCATCGACGGTGTCGCACGTTGGCGTTGATGCGCAAGCGAGAGAGAAACAGCTCGGGGTCGGTGTAATTGTCATCCAAAGCCGACGTCGTCGCCGTCGACGATGCGCTCGCGCGCGCGGCGTCGTCAGCGTCGTCATCACCGTCATCGTCCACGCCCGCGCGCGGGTCGTAGAGCACGCGGTACGGCCGTCGCGTCACGCCAACCTCCATGGCTTTGCCCGTCGCGTCATCCAATGCCGACGTCATTCGTCGTCGCCGACGTCTCCATGTCGCGCACTGACGCCCGCGCGCGCGCGCATAGCGATGATGATGACGCGGTACGACGCGCTGACGCGTGCGCGCGCGACGCACGCGCGCGTGCGACGTCCCCGGCGCGCGTCAAGGTGAATCTGAGCACCCCAGACCAATCGATGCCGCCGACGACGCGCGCCGTCGCCGACGCGGACGCCGACGCGGACGACCCCACGGCTGGCGCGCGCGCGCGACGGCGATGGCGCGCCTCGGCGTCCGCCTCCTTGGACGGCGTCGAGCTGAGCGATTGGTTCGATGACGGCGATGATTCGGGTGGAGCGTCGAATCATTGGACGCGCGCGCGCGCGACCGACGACGATGTTTCAAACGACGACGACGACGACGACGACGAGTTCTGCATCGACCTCGACGCACCGCGCCATCGCGCGCGACGCGTTTTCGCACCACTGCCACGCGCTGAAGACGCCGTCGCGTTCCCGCGACGGCGTAAACGCGCGGCGTTTGACGCCTCGGCGCTCGGATTTCTCCCGGGCGCGCAGATGGATTTCAATTTACGCGCGCTCGAACGCGTCGATGATCGAGCCTGTGCGAGTCGTCGAAGTGCGGTGGATGTTTCGGCGTCTGGCGCGCCCGGGGTGGCGAATGTGGGAAACACGTGTTACGTCGCGGCGGCGTTGCAATTGTTGCGATCGATGCCGACGTTTACGGCGGATGTTCGTCGAGCGGCGCGATTCGATCGGCCACTCGTGCGTGCATTGGATGCGTTCTTCGCGTCAACCGTGGATAATCCACCGAGCGTGGTGGCTATTAAGGGCGCGGTCGCGCTGGGGGGATATCCTGAATTCGAAGGATTCGAGCAGCACGATTGCATGGAATTTCTCACGGCGACGCTCGCTCGGATCGAATGCGAAATGGGCGCCGAGAACGCGCACGCGTGTCCGAGTCGATTAAACTTTTCGTGGCGAAGCGAGCATCGATTGACGTGCGAGTCGTGTGGAGACGTGTCGACGCACGATGAGGAGCAGTGCGCGTTGAGTTTGGCGTTGCGCGTGCCGGACGAGCATAACGTGTCCATCGCCGAGCTCGCCGAGCGGTATTTCACACCCGAGCGGGGATTGAGTCGACGGTGCGAGCGCGAATCGTGTAGAGGTGAGACGTGCACGAGTGCGCGATCGCTCAAGACGCCTCCCCGCGTGTTACTCGTGCATCTGAAGCGGTTTACGACGGAGATTGTGCGCGATGATGTCGTTCGCGTGGGGAAGATTCGGACGTCGGTGCGCGTGCCGGGGACGTTGACGTTGGACGCGTACGTCGGCGCCGGTGGCGGGGATGAAGACCACAGCGATGTTCGCGAAGTGGTGCGAGCGACTCGCGCGCGGTTGCGAGGTGTAATCTCACACTTGGGATCGGCGGTGTCTTCAGGACACTTTATCGCGCACGTGCGAGATGATGACGTCGATCATTCGCAATGGTCGATGTTCGACGACGAGCGCGTGAGTTCCTACGTCGCTCGGAACGACGCGATGGATGCGCCACAGAATTCTAAAACGCCGCCAAATGAGTCGACGCGATCGCAACCGTTTGAGCGTGAATGCTACTTGGTGGCGTTCGAATGCGACGCGACGAATGCGTGAGCGCGCTTGACGACGGACGGTATTTGTATTTGTTCTCTTTGACCGGCGTCGCGCTGGTACCCGATGCTGCTGCTGTAACTTTGAAATGTATATGATGATGACGACGATGAACAATGTTTATCAATCTACCAACTGATACCTAATTACATGCGCTATAACTTGTGTGTGTGTGCGTGCTACTGATGTTTTAAATTACGGCGGCGCTCCGTACATGCGCTCAAAATTCTTCGCGTGTCGCAACACGGCGAGCACGGCGAGCGAACTCCCGCCATCCAACCCGTCGAGGAGCGTGGTCTCGTCTCGTTCGCCACGCCAAATGGCCTCAATGGTATCACCTTTAAGCACCCAACCTTGGCTGACGAGATGAGGAATGACTTCAAACTGTACAATTCTTTTGCGTTCGGCGTCTTCTTCGGTTAACCACGCGCACGCCGCGATGGCTTCAAACGCGCTATCCAATTGCTTCAATGCCTGATGTACATCCATCGTTTGCTTCTTGCGCATCGATGGGTTGCTCGGCATTGGATCACGATACGCGTGAGGCACGGCGTCCTCGTCTTCAACGCTCGCGCTCGACCGCGATGTCTCTCCGTGATCGCGCCGCCGACGCCGCTCCTCTTCAACCTCTTCATCCGTGCGCGTCGTGCTCCAATCCATCTCACCCCACGTAAACCGCCGCTCGATCCCCACCGCGGCAAACAACGACCCCAAATCCCTCGCCACAACGTTTCGACAATCCCCCCCAGTCGTGCGCAGCACAAACGGCACCTCGCGAACGCCCGACGCGCCGTCGGCGTCGCGCACGTAAAACCGCAACCGCCGCACCTTGGCCCCTGGCAGCTGCTTACTCTTCTGCACCCCATCCAGCGTCCCTTGCACGTGCGCCAACGCGTCGGCATTCACGCGCGACAACTCCGGGTGCGTCGCCGCGAGCACATCCGGGTGCACCAGCCGCACCAGCGCCGTCATGTTCGCCTTCAACGTTGGCGCATCGCCCGCGCCGCGCATCGTCGATGTCGCGCACATCTCTCGCGTCGTCGTCGTCGTCGTCGCCCATCCGCCGCCGCGCGACGACGCGACGCACGCCAGCGAACGCGACGCGCGCGCGAACGCCGTCGCGCACCGTCGCCGCGCGTGCATCATCGCGCACGGAATCCGTCGTCCGAGTGACGCCACCGCGACGCGACGTTGGCGACGCGCGGCATCC
>Ga0255769_10003092_pt1 | contig 17156 bp, 16 predicted proteins | sample 041ome_9_FD_179637 | JGI IMG/M metagenome (GOLD analysis project Ga0255769, IMG submission 179637) | Coastal salt marsh microbial communities from the Groves Creek Marsh, Skidaway Island, Georgia - 041413US metaG (version 2) | ecosystem: Environmental > Aquatic > Marine > Intertidal zone > Salt... | reverse complement strand
GATGATTGCCGGATGGCATCTTTGAGATCATTCCCATGTTGTTTGATCCCACCTTCGGCTAGTTCCCGGTAAATTTTTCGCTGTTCCTCATTGAGAGGGCAGGGAAGTTCTGTTTCCAGCTTGGGTGGTAATTCGGCAGCCACTTCATTTTTCATCCTTCTGAGGACAAAGGGGGTGACCTGCCTCCTGAGCAAAAGGAGAGTTTTAGCAGAATCTTCCAGTAAATTATTTTCCAGTTCCTTTCGTGGACCAAGCAGACCAGGCATGAGATATCTGAAAATGGTCCACAAATCCAAAGCAGAATTCTCGATAGGTGTACCGGAAAGAGCCAATCGATGAGTGGCTTCAATGGAAAGACAGGCCTGAGTGACCTTGGCTTTGGGGTTTTTGATCAATTGAGCCTCATCGAGGATAGCATAACGGAAATCTTGCTTGTCCAAGAGGTGGCGGTGCCGGCGTAACTGGGTGTAACTGGCCACCCAAAGGCAAGGCTCTGTATCATCCTTAAAAGTATTCCCTTTGGAGAGAATTTTTACTTTTAATTTTGGGAAATGTTTTTTTGCCTCTTTTTGCCAGACAGGAACCACGGAAGCCGGGCAAATAACTAAATCTGGAACATCGGCTTCTCCTGCTGAAGCGACCAAAGCAAGGGTCTGCATTGTTTTGCCCAGCCCCATTTCATCTGCAAGCAAGGGGTGGCAGCCCAGTTGATGAAGGGCATGCAGTTGTGCAACCCCATCTTTTTGATAGGGGCGAAGAAAGGAAAACTTTTTGCCCACTCCATTGGTTTCGAGTTTCTCGATAGATTTCTTCCAATGGGCCAGTTGCCCATCTGCCCGGGTTCTTAGGTATTTACGGGCAAAAAGAGAAAAAAGCATATACCTGGGCCAGTGAGCCCGCTTGGCATCTCCTCGATTTCTTTGCCACCAGGTAAAGTCCTCGACCTGGTCCTGACCCAATCGGACCAAGCCGTGTCCTCGGATAAAAGTGCTGCCAAGCCGGGCATTGGTGACTTTTTTTACCAACTGGGGACTAAGCCGTCTCTTGCCCAGATGAAAATTCTCCCGCAACAACATGTCTGACCCATCCAAACTTTTGGCTTCAATTTCCCAATTCAAGGTATTAAGACCTTTCTTCAGAAGCTTTGCACTTTCCGAATATTCCAGAAGGAAGGAGTTCTCCCATACCCTCAAAATATCCTGGGTGAATTTGGCAACTGTGGACCAGTCCTGCATCCTGAACTCGCCGGATTTTTTATTAAAAGTGAAACCTTGTTTACCGGCTTCAGCAACGAAGCGCATCAGAGCTGGTCTGTCGGTTTGCTCAGAATCAAAAGAATGATCATCGCCGTAAACAGATACTTTTTTATCAAAACTGAGCTTCCAAGATGGTAAGGCCCTGAGACCTTGCTGATTGGATACCTCGAGGGAAATAACTAGGGGGATTTTTTGAGAAGAGTCATCAGGGGAATCTGTATCCTCCTTTTGCTTAGCTTCATCGTCTTCCTCCTGCTCGGTTTCGTCAGGTAAAGAAATGTTTTCTCCAAGAAGGGGGTCATCCTCCTGAATCTCAGCAATCAGTTCCTCAATTTCATAGAGGCCAGCGGTGGCGAGAACGACCCCTAACTGCTCATCGTCCATAGATGTACGGATCTCTGGAGCGTTGTTTCGGCTCCATTCCACCACCGAGTAAGTTTCTTCCCTGTTGATTTTTTTGGTTACGATGGCCTGGTTTTCCTGCAGATCAAGGGTACTTAGGTAACCGTCCCGGTAATAGCTGCGGGCAAGTTTAAGCTGAGATTCTGGAATGTGCTTCTCCCAGTCACAGGTGGAAAGCCTGACTAGCCACGCCTCTACGGCATCTCGGGTAAATGTGCGTGAGGGTCCGTTAGATATCATTTATGCCAATCCAAAATTCAACCCTTCAAGTGAGAGCTACAATTTTGGGAGGGGCAAGGGGAAATCTCTTTTTGTGTGCAAAAGTTGCGCACATCAAGAAGAACCATGTGAATTAATAAAAGGTCCAAATATTTAATTCCGGGCCCATTGATATACTTGAATATAGTCCTTGGCTGCATTCTCCCAGGAGCATGCTTTATCTAAAGCATTTTTTCTGATTTTCTGAAAAGATCTTGGTTTGTTATACAATGCTTCTGCTTCGAGAATAGCATGCTTAAGAGCAGTGGGTAATGCCTCATCAAAAAGGAATCCATTGGCCTGAGAATTCTTGGGTCCAAATGCGGAGATGGTATCTGCCAGACCGCCGGTTTTCCTGGCAATGGGAATAGATCCGTAGTGCATCGCATATTGTTGAGCCAGTCCGCAGGGCTCAAACCTACTGGGCATAATGAAAAAATCACTTCCCGCAAAAATTCTTCTGGCTAGGCCATCATCAAATCCAATGTAGGTGGCTATGCGTTGAGGGTATTGCCAAGCCAAATGTTGGAAATTTTGCTCCTCCTCATCCGATCCACTTCCCAAAATAACAAAAGTACTGTTACTGGATTTCATCAGATTAGGCACGATCTGAGCCAATAAATCCAGCCCTTTTTGGGAATATAATCTAGAGACTACTCCAAACAAAGGGGACTCGTTTAATTGGGGAAGCCCCATTTCTTCAAGTAGTTGAGTTTTACAAAGTTTTTTTCCTCTTGCAGGGCGGGCTGGGTTAATGGGGTGGGTAAGGGCAGGATCTTTCTGGGAATCCCAGGAAATTTCATCAATTCCATTAAGAATGCCACATAAATCAGCCCCCCTGAATTTTAGAGATTCCTCTAGCCCGCAACCATATTCCGCAGAGCGAATCTCTTCTGCATACGTCGGGCTGACTGTGGTAATTTTATCTGCATGCTGAATTCCCCCTTTGAGTAAATTTAATCGCCCATGATGTTCAAACCCATCTATTCCCCAATAATCCAAGGGTAGTCCGCAATTTTCAAAATCGTCAAAAGAGAAAACCCCCTGATGCTCCAGGTTATGAATCGTGAGAATAGACTTAGCTTTGCGGGTGCTTTCTTTTTTTGAGGCGTTTACAAAGGCAGGAACTGCAGCGGCCATCCAATCATGGGCATGAAAGATATCCGGCGTCCAGTTGGTCACTGTCTCCAATTGAATAGCTGCTTGGCAGAGGGCAATCGAACGAAGAGCATTGTCTGGGTAATTTCCTTTTTCATCAGCGTAGATACCAGGACGATCATAAAGGGAAGGGATATCAAGAAGGTAAATCTTCAGGTTTCCGCTTGTGTGAAGAAAGAATTTTCCCGTAATGGACTGATCTCCCCACTTAATAGAGATTGCTTTTTCGAGAGGTTGAAGAGACAAGGTTTGGCATTCCCTGTGTAGAGGGCATAGCACTCTTACATCAATACCAGACTTCAACAATGCGGGGGGGAGGCTGCCGACAACATCTCCCAGTCCGCCGGTTCTGACAATTGGGCTAACCTCTGGGCTAACAAATAATACATTCATGAAAATAGAATTAAAATAATTGGTCTTTGATGATTAAATTTGCTCATTTAGCAATGGGAAAGATGCTTGGGAATTAGATATTCGGTGCTTGCGGAGCATGATGTGGAGACGATATTTTAGGGGTTTTCATGATTTTAGTACGATTGGTTTTATTCCTGCGTTGAGCAGTTATTTGCTTTCCTCTTTTAAGTATTCACTCACCTAACCGTACTACTTGGTAATGCCTTCCAAAACGCTAGAATTTGAAACGGAAAGAGATTTTCACCGCCTTTATGGTGAAAAGCCTGAGAGTCTCTTGGCTTTTGAGAAAAAAATTGGATTGAAAGCTGTAGCCCGAGGAGGCCAGTTACACTTGGAAGGTGATGCAGACAAGATTGAACAGGGGGCCGAATTTTTCTCTCTCCTGCAGCAGGCGAACCAACAGGGTTTTCGGATCAATTCATCAGAATTCCTGAGATTTCTTTCCATGTTTGTCAACGGGCATGCGAGCCAAATGAGAAAACTCATTAAAAAGCCGGTTTGTCTGCAAATTCGAAAGAAATCCGTGGTGCCCAGAACTTTTGGTCAGCGCGAATTTTTGGATCGGATTTTAAATTACGATCTCGTTTTTGGCATTGGGCCAGCCGGTACCGGTAAAACCTATCTTGCCATGATCAGTGCTCTTCATGCCTTACTGGAAGGAAGTGTGCAAAAAATCGTTTTGGCAAGACCGGCGGTGGAAGCAGGCGAGGCATTGGGCTTTCTCCCCGGTGATCTGGAGGAAAAGTTGTTACCCTATCTCCGTCCTTTGTATGATGCAATGGATGAGGTCCTTGGACCGGTGGAAGCACGCAAATTGATTGAGACAGGGGTGGTTGAGATTGCCCCTTTGGCTTACATGAGAGGACGAACCCTGAGTAGATGTTTCGCTCTATTGGATGAAGCACAAAATGCAACAAGTTCTCAAATGATGATGTTTCTGACCCGCCTTGGAGAGGGAAGCAAAATGGTTGTCACTGGGGATCTTACCCAGATCGATTTACCTTCGAAAAAAGAGTCCGGGCTTCTTCAGGCAAAAAAAGTTCTAGGCAATGTGAAAGGGCTCTGCTTCCATGAGTTCGATCACCATGATGTGGTGCGCCACCCCTTGGTGAGCAGAATTATTTCTGCGTATCAGACTCACTGAATTATTTTTGCACTTACATTCAAATGCCTCAGGAAGAAAAACGAACGCTTAAAAGATCCGTGAGGAAATCTGGTCGTCGGCGGGGCGGGGATGAAAAGATTGCCGACGATCCAAACCTAGAGAAATTTTCTTCGCATTGGCAAAAATGGGGCCGACATGCTTTACAAACTGTACTTTTTGGCTTGGCAATTGTTTTTATCTGTTTTGTTGGGCAGGAACCACCAGGGCTTAGGGCTCTTGGAGAAGTAGCCCCTGAAAATGTGTACAGCGATCGTACTTTTAGCTATGTTAGTGATGTCCGGCAGAAAGAAGCTGAGGAATGGATTAGGAGTAGTACTCCCCGGGAATTTGCCCGAAATTTTGTGGGGGAGGAAAATTTTTCTCGTGCTTTATCCAGGTTGAAAGAAGCATGTTCGACCATTCGGGGAATGGATGCAGATGCCGTGCAAATGGCAAAGCAATCCCTTTTGGACGAGCTTTCCGTAAAGTATCAACTTACTTTGCTTCCCAGAGAAATTCGGTCAGTGTTGTTATCTGTTCAATTAGGCTCAGAGGCATTTTTTGATCAAGGTTCCAAACTTCTGGCACAGCTCCATCTTACCGGGGTGGTAAAATTCCCTTCCAATGACCAGAAGTTCTTATCTGAATCGAATGCCTCAGAAAAAATCAGGATGCGTATGCTTGGCATCACCAATGAGTTTGTGGTTTTTGATTCCACGGTCGATCCGGTAATGTCCTTTTTATCTCCGGCAGAATTTAGTGCCGATTATCCTGAATTTGCGAAACATATGCTGCAGGTTGATTTGGAGCTTAAAGAAGGTTCCTCAATATTTGCAGGGAAGAAAGTATCCTTTGCAGACCTTATAGAACATTTGGATGAAAATGCATCCTTGGCGGTGCAAGAGTTTCGCGATGATCTGGCCAGCGAATATACCACCATTTTGAAAAAGGGCCTTTTTCTTCGCTCTATAGACCGTGAAGCAACCAAGGTCTCTCAGGACCGAGGAATTAACGCGATGGACCCAATTGTAATTTCGGTCCCGGAAGGGGATTTGATTTTACGTAAAGGAGTAAAGGTGACTGCTTTCGACTTGGAGAAATATGAGAAGTTTCTCGATTTTGCGCTGGAGGACAGTCAATTGCTCCCCAAACGTATTTTTGTCACCCTAGTAACTTTGCTTTTCGGGATCGTTTATGTTCAGTTGGTTCTGCCCAGGTTTTGGAGTGACCGGGCCCGCTCCGCAATTGTTGCTCTGAGCATTCTTATAAATTTAGGAATCTCCCGGCTCGTTCTTGAGCTTGGAGAAACCGAACTTTTTGGGGGAAATCCATTATTGGTTGGACTCTTGCCGTATCTTCTCCCCATTGCATTTGCCCCAATGGTCGTAATGATTACAGTCGGGCCGAGGATGGCCACCCTAACGGCAATCAACACCTGTGTGTTTCATGCAACCATGCAAAATGTTGGTATCGAGATGCTGGTTGGTTCGCTGTGTTCTGCCTTGGTTGGTTCATTCTTCTGTCGAGAAGTTCGACTCAGGGGTAGTGTTCTGAAAGCTGGAGCAATGGCAGGTTTGACAGGGGGGGTGATGGCTTTGGGTATTGGATTTGCATCAGGTAGCGGATGGATGATTGCCGGCAATCATGCGGTGGCATCCTTCATCGTTTGTGTCTTTACCGGAGCCTTGGTCCTGGGGGCCATGCCACTAATTGAACATACTTTCAAGGTGGCCACTGATGCCACCCTTTTTGAGCTAACTGATTTTAATCATCCCTTGCTCCGCCAAATGCAAGTGGATGCTCCCGGTACCTATCATCACAGCCTGATGGTGGCTAATCTTTCGGAAAATGCTGCCTTGGCGGTCGGAGCGAATCCCATTCTCTGTCGAGCCTGTGCTTTATTTCATGATATTGGAAAAATGGCACAGCCTCATTACTTTACCGAAAATCAGGGGGAGCGGGGCAATCCTCACAACCGTCAAAATCCCGCCATGAGTGCTCTGATCATTAAAAACCATGTAAAGGAAGGGGTTGAGATCGCCCGGGAGCATGGATTGCCCAAAATCATGAGGGATGTGATTCGGCAGCATCACGGCACCACCCTTGTTAAATATTTTTACCACCAGGCTAAGCTCAAATCCCAGCAAACCAATCTTCCTTATGGTGAACTTGAAGGAGATGCCCCAGATGAAAGCACTTATCGTTACGACGGACCCAAGCCCCAGTTTAAGGAAAGTGCTATCATTTTCTTTGCCGATTCATTGGAAGCTGCTGCCAGATCTTTACCAAAAGTTACCCATCATAGTGTGGAGGAGTTGCTTGACTCTATTTTCCAGGACCGTCTTGAAGACGGACAACTTGATGAGTGTCCCTTAACCTTGCAGGAGGTTGCAATGATTAAGAAAAGCTTTCTCAAGACCACGCTCAATATGTTGCATGCCCGAATTGAGTATCCCGATGAAGAAAAAGATCGTGGATCCAACGCTCCTTCTGTTGCCAATGAGCCTGCATCTTAAAGCCACCTCAAATCTGCAGATCGAAGTATTGAACCAATACAAAACCCTTCAATTCTCGGAGGACTCGGTTGGGTGTTTTTTTGATACTTTTATTCCCTTGCATCATCATTCTCTTCACGGCTCGCTTTCCCTTGTATTTTTGGAGGGAGGTCATCACTCCCGTCTCCATGGTCAATTCTTACATGACTATAGACCCACAGATGTGATTACTTTCCCTCCGGATCCGGAGGAGGGGCTGGCCGGGGAGATTTGTGTTTCTGTGGACCAGGCAATTAATGAATCTGAAAATCACGGGCTTACTTTTGAAAAAGAACTTTCCCTATACCTTATTCATGGATGGCTCCATCTGGTAGGATTTAATGATTTGGAAGATATGGACAGAAAAATTATGCGACAGGAGGAAAAGAAAGCAATGAGCCTGGTTGAGAAACATAATACATTTCCAGATTTTCGGCTAGCACTTGGTGATTAAAAACTTAGCTTTAGGAAAATGAGTGAACAAAAAGCCAGCTTTTCCCGTAGGTTCCGCAACGCATTTCTTACAGGTCTGTTGGTTTTTCTTCCGCTTGGGACCACTATTTTCGTGCTGGATTTTATCCTCGATCTTTTCAAGGAACCAGCCCTAAAGCTTGCAATACAGCTGGGCTTGCGTGAGGAGAATTCCTTCTTCGGACTGGAAACCCTGCTCGCCTTGATTGGCTTGGTTGTCGGCGTGATCACCCTGACTCTTCTTGGTTATTTATCCAAATATCTGCTCGGGAAAGTATTTATTTCCACCACGGAAAAAGTGCTCGATAAAGTTCCCTTTCTCAACGCTGTTTATCGTTCGGTTAAGCAAATTGTTGAAACCTTTGGACGAGAAAACCGTGCGGTCTTTAAGGATGTCTGCCTAGTTGAGTATCCGCGCAAGGGTAGTTTTGCCTTGGGTTTTATCACTGCGGATGCTTCTCCGCATGTGCAGGAGAAAGTGGGAGATCATATGGTTTATGTATTTGTCCCCACCACTCCCAATCCAACCAGTGGTTTTTTGCTACTGGTTCCGAGGGAGGAAATAATGAGGCTCGATGTATCGGTTGGAGATGGAATGAAAATGTTGATTTCTGGTGGAGCTGTTGTGCCCCCTGCTAATCCTCAGTAAATTATTGGAGTGTCGGCTTCGTTCCAGGAAGTAGCCGGTTTCGTGCTTAATTACGAACCGGCAGGGGAGCGGCACCGGAGGGGATATATATTCGGGTCAATTGGACTTTCCCTCTGTCTTTTTCGGGAACAGAAAAGCCTGAAAACTGGATGTCTTCCCGATTTTTTGGACGAAGTGGAGTGTCATCTCAAACTGAGTAATTCTTCCAACGGTCTTCCTTTTGTGACAGATTTCAAAATCATTGCCACCAATCGTGAGCTTTGCTGTGACCCCAATTCTTTTTTTGCGGCATCGAAAATAGCCCGCTTTTATCTGGATAATGGTGCTCATTTGCTCGATCCTGCTCCGCACTATTCACTTTTAAAAAAAGCCATTCTTTCCCTCCCTAATGCGGGAAGTAAGAACCTTGTGCTGCTCAAACTTTATTTTGAATTTTCCCGAAAGGAGGGACTACCTGTCCGGGAGGCCTGGCTGAGGGACTTGCCCAATGATTGCCGCAGATTGGTTGAGTTTTGGCTTTCTTTACCGGTTAAAGAAGTGTCGGCTGATGATGAGGCCCTGAATGATATGATTGATTTGCTCAGAAACTGGATGAACAGCGAAACGGAACTTCAGGTTTAACTCTCCCCAGATTGCTCATCCTCAACCCTTGCCTTCCATCGGCAATTAGCCTAATAAAAATCCCATCTCATGGGAGTTTTTATTAAAGACATACAGATCCAAACACAGGGAAAAGGTACGCTTGAGTTTACGGACCATGTTCGAGCCGGTTTGTTGGAGTCTGGGATGGAAAATGGGCTGGTAAGCATTTTTGTAAAGCATACCAGTTGCAGCTTGGTGATGATGGAAAATGCTGATCCTACTGCCCGTCAGGACTTGGAAAACTACATGGAGAACTTGGTGCCCGAGAATCTACCCTATTTCGTTCATACCTATGAGGGAGCTGATGATATGCCTTCCCATATCAAAATGGCACTTACCCGGACGAGTGAGCAAATTCCTTTCAGTGAGGGCAGGTTAGCACTCGGCACCTGGCAGGGGCTTTTTCTCTGGGAGCACAGAAATTCGGTTCATCGCCGGCAAGTGGTGATGACATTTCTTGGTGAATGATGAAGGAATTCGTGCCCTGCTTTATTATTTTTCTCTGCTTCCTGTCGAGTTCCTGCGAGTACAAGGGAAATGTTATTTCAGAAGGGGATGATGCTGCTTTTGAACGGGGAAGGTCCTATCTGAAGGTGGGTAGGGAAGAGGAGGCATTGGATGAGTTTTTGTCGGTGACCCGGAGAATTACCGAGGCTCCCAAATCTCATTTGCAAGCTGGACGTCTCCTGCTAAACCTCAATGAACGAAAGGACCCCGTTGCTGCTATCTACCATTTCCGGAGATTTCTTCTGTTGCAGCCAAATTCCCGGGAATCGGAAAAGGTCAGGCAATTGATCGTTACCGCAGAGCGGGAAATTATCCGTAAATTACCTGGTGAGCCTTATGGTAACTATCTCGACAGTTTGAACCTTAAAGAGGAAAATGATCATCTCAAGCGCCAGGTTGCAGATTTGGAAGCCCGGCTCGGTACCTCTTCCGTTACCACTAATCCAGTACAAGCAGATCTGGTTGAGGCAGTTTCTGTACCCGCTTCTTTTCCTGAAGAGAAAACAGAAATGTCCGTCCCGCACACTTATGTGGTGGAACCAGGGGACAGCCTCTATGCGATCAGTCAGAAAATATATGGAAACTCTTCTTACATTGACGCAATTTTTCAGGCGAACCGGAATACTCTAAAAAGTAAAAACAGTTTGCGGGTTGGTCAGACTCTGAACCTTCCTCCTGCCCGCTGATGATTCGGGCTTTTTGCCCATGAGCTATTTCGATCACAATGCCACGACCCCGCTGCATCCTGCGGTGAAGAAGGCTATGGTTGAGGCACTGCAATCGGATTGGGCAAATCCTTCTGCACCTTATCGTTTTTCTGCCGGAGTGCGGGCGAAAATAGAACGGGCAAGGGAGGAGGTTGCCGGATGTTTTTCTGCCGACCCCAGCACTCTCCTCTTTACTTCTGGTGCGACTGAAGCGATCAACACCTTTCTGTTTCACAATTTTCAAACCCTGGATACAAATAAAAAGATACTGATCTCTCCTTTTGAGCACCCTGCTGTTTTGGAGACTGCGGAATTCTGGTTCAAGAAGAGGGTTGATTACATGCCACTTAGTGATGAGGGGGACTTACTGCTTGATCAGGTGAAGGATCTTGTTGCCAATGGAGATTATGGTTTGGTTTGCCTGATGGCGGCAAATAATGAAACGGGGGTGTTACAGCCATGGGAAGAATTATCCCTCCACTGTGCGGAGAATGGAACCTCATTTTTTTGTGATGCTACCCAGTGGGTAGGGAAATTAGATGCCAATAATCTCCACCAATGTTCAGCATATTGTTTTAGTGCTCATAAGTTCGGAGGACCCAAAGGAATAGGTGTGTTGTTTAGTAAGGAGGAGGTTTGTCCTCTGATACATGGAGGCACTCAGGAAAACCACCTCAGAGCCGGTACCGAAAATTTTCCCAGCATGGAGGGCTTGCGCATTGCTTGTCAGCAGTGCCTTGGTTCAACCAGGTTTGTTCAGCCGGGTGAGAATGGGCGTGATCATTTTGAAGAGCAGTTAATCACAACTCTTCCCGGTATAAGAATCGTGGGACAGGGGCAACGCAGACTCTGGAATACCTCGCTCTTGGTTATGCCAAAGTTTAACAATCTTAGCTGGGTCGAAAAAATGGACAAACTGGGATACCAGATTTCCACAGGTGCTGCCTGTTCGCTTGATAAATCAGGAGCAAGAAGGGGGCTGGCCGCATTCGGCTTAAGCGAAATGGATGTGCGGCAATTGATTCGGGTTAGTTCATTCTGGTCCACTGGGCAAAAGGACTGGGCAGGGATAGCTGATGCATTTGTTCAGGCTTATCAAGAAATGGAAAAAGATGCCGGGCAATCCGGAGTGATTTCAATTTAAATTTGGTTCGATGCGGTTACTGGAAATAAACCTTGAGAATTATCGCAATATCAGATCTGCGAATTTATCTTTCTCCACCGACCGTATTTTATTTCTTGGTAAAAATGGACAGGGGAAAACCAATTTGCTCGAAGCGATTGGAGTTTCTTCAACTCTAAGATCTTTTCGCAGAAGCAGCATGGAGGGAATTATTAAAGAAGGAGAAAAGGAGTGCCGTCTTTTTTTCCGTTTTTTGGAGGATGATGGAGATGAAAGTGAGATCTTGCTTGGATTCAGTTCCAGGGGGAAAAAGATGGTGGAAGTGGATGGGGAGCCGGTTAGGAAACTGGGCGATTTTCTTGGCAGTTTTCCTGCAGTATGCTTGTCTTCGAGAGACTTCCGTCTTGTTCGTGAGAGTCCCAGCGATCGAAGAAAATGGCTCGATCTTATGTTGTCTTCCTCTTTTCCCGGTTATCTCTCCAACCTGCAAAAATATCACCGGGCTCTCCGGGAGCGTAACGCGCTCCTGAAAATAGGTGCGGGAAAAAGTGAATTAGCAGCTTATGAGACCTTGTTGGCTCCTGTGGCTGCTTTTCTTGTAGAAGCCAGGGAAAAAGCACTTACTCAGCTCGTTCCGCTTCTTACAAAAATCTATGGTGCGCTATGTGAAAATATGGAAACTGCCACGATTCGATACCAACCTGATAAATACCTAACGAACAAGGAAGACTGGGAGAGTTTTTTGACTGAACAAAGAACGAGGGATTTGCAATTTGGTAATACCCGGCATGGACCCCATCGTGATGATTTCTCCATTTTGATCAATAAGGCGGATGCCAGAATTTATGCATCGGAAGGACAACAGAGGGGGCTGGTTCTGGCCATCAGGCTGGCGGAGTATTCGTACATGCATCAGCAACTCCAAAAAATCCCCATCCTTGTGGCTGATGATGTGCTTAGTGAACTGGATCAATCGAGGCGGGATAATTTCCGTAAATTACTGCCTCCTCAGGCGCAGGTTTTTGCCAGTGGGACCACTTATCCATCCGACCACGATAAGGAAATCTGGGAAACCTTCCGAGTGGATAATGGTTCATTCTCCCCTGAAAAACTGAAATCATAAAGTGGAAGAATTAACCCAGTTACACTGGATTGCATTACTCGGGGGAGCCTTGATTATGGGACTGAGTAAAGGCGGAATTCCCGGGGCAGGAAATCTCACCGTTGCCATCTATGCGTTGACTTTGGAGGATGCCTTTGGTCCTGCGGGTGTGGCTCTATCCGTAGGTTTACTTTTGCCCGTATTAATTTCTGCGGATCTTGTTTCCACCCTGGTCTATCGCAAGCATGTGGAGTGGTCCCATGTCCGCAGACTTCTCCCCTTTTTTGCCGTGGGCGTGATCGTGGGGTGGTATCTCTTTGCCTTTTTTCAGGGTGAATCCAGAGCCCAAATCCTGAAGGTGTCCATCGGAGGAATTCTTCTTGGCATGACCATGATCCGTTTTATCAGTGAGTTGCGGTTTTTAAAATCCAAACTGGAGGGCAGGGCACTGCCTTACTATCTTGGGCCACCCCTGGGATTGCTTGGCGGTGTGGCTACGATGATCGCTAATGCGGCTGGTCCGCTTGCCCAGTTTTATCTTTTGGCGATGAAGCTGCCCAAATACGCGTTTATCGGTACTTCTGCCTGGCTGTTTTTACTGATTAATGTGTCGAAGTTTCCCCTGATGTGGGAGCTGGGTATCATTGATGTAAGTACTCTTGGGATCGCTTTCTGGCTATTTATTCCTGCGGCTCTGGGGGCACTTTTGGCACCACTGGTGGTCAGGCATATTCACCAGGACTGGTTTGAGCGGTTGCTATGGATTTTTATTGTGCTGGCAGGATTGCGCATGCTTTTCTGATCTTTGTAGTGAACAAGTCATCGAGAAAACTTTGGGCCAAGCACTTGGCGGGGCAAGGGAGCAAATCTAAGTCCTCCATAGATCCCCAAAACTTGCTCCGCAAAGAACCTTTTCAGGGAAAAATTCTTGGGATTGATCCAAGTCTGCGTGGTACGGGATTAGCCATCCTCGATTGCCGGGGTAATTCCTACCGTCTCCTTCACTCGGAAACGCTGAAGCTTGGAACCAAGGTATCCTCAGTCTCCTGCTTGGGAAAAATTCATGACTTGGTGGCTCATTTGGTTGATTTGTGGCAACCCCGCCATGTTTCCTGTGAGGAAACCATTTATGTACAAAATTTTAAGACCGCCCAGATTATGGGATCTGCCCGCGGTGCGGCTCTCTCTGCAGCAGCTATTCGCGAAATTCCTGTTTTTGAATATGCCCCACTGCGGGTTAAGCAGGCAGTGGTGGGATTTGGTCGTGCCAGTAAAGAGCAAATGTCCAACACACTTGCCCAGATGCTGGGACTGCCCCAGTCCCTTCCCTTTGACCAGGCAGATGCCCTCGGCCTTGCTCTATGTCACGCACTGACCTGGGTCGCTGAATAATTTTTATCATTTGCCAACCACTTTAGCTTTGCCGAATAAGGTTGAGCTAACCTATGGTTCTTGGCATTGGTAGGGAGTTACAGATTCATCCGAATCTTTTCGTAAATCCTCTACATTCTGTGCACAGTCCGGATCAAAAAAACCATACGAATTATGCCTGAGATTAAGGAAAGTACAGAGGTTATACATCGAATTGACCCCAATGCCAGTAGCGAGTCTCAAGCCAGGTTTGATGAATTAGTGCGTCTGCTTGAGTCTGGAACTGATGCCGAACTAAATCATCATCTCGAAAGCTTTCACCATTCTGATTTAGCGGATGCCTTCGGGTTGCTGGACCGTCCGCTGCGGAAACGTCTGGTTCAGTCCGTGAAGCTGGAACTCGACCCCGATCTCCTCTTTGAATTGGAAGACCATTTACGTAAGGAGGTTACAGACAGTCTTACTCCGGAGGAGGTAGCTGAAGTAATTACCGAAATGGATTCGGATGAGGCCGTCCAGGTTCTCGAAGATATGGAAGAGGATGAGCGAGCCGAAGTTCTCAGTTCTGTGCCCAAAGAGGAGCGAGAGGATATCGAGATCGGATTGGCATTTCCTGAGGACAGTGCCGGGCGGCGGATGCAGACCGATGTGGTCTCCGTTGGAACCAATTGGACCGTGGGCCAGACGATTGATTATTTACGCGAAGAAAGTGATCTGCCTGAGGAATTCCTTGATTTATTTGTGGTCGATGAGGGTACCTGTCCTGTAGGGGTTATCTCTCTGTCCCGTATACTTCGCTCGCCCAGAAATACTTTGATGCGTGAAATTGCGGATGATACTCAGGTGCTGATACCCGCGGAGACGCTGCAGGAGGAGGTGGCCCTGCTCTTTGAAAAATATGATCTTACCACCGCCGGAGTTGTCGATACTTCCGGCAAGCTTCTGGGCATGATCACAGTGGATGATGTGATGGAGGTCGCCCGGGAGGAATTTGAGGAGGATGTGCTCCTCCTTGGTGGGGTGGGGGAAGAGAATATGGATGACGGTGTGCTCCAGTCATCCGCCAAACGCTTTGCCTGGCTGTTGGTCAACTTATTCACTGCGGTACTGGCATCCCTGGTAATTCGTTTATTTGATGCCACCATTGAGCAAATGGTGGCCCTGGCTGTGCTCATGCCCATTGTGGCATCCATGGGGGGGAACGCCGGCACGCAGACGCTTACGATCACAGTGCGTGCGTTGGCGACCAAGGAACTGACTTCTTTTAACACCATGCGGGCCATTCGCAAGGAGCTGATGGTGGGGGTGTTGAATGGAATCTTGTTTGCTCTCATTTCCGGGGTAGCTACGATTTTTATTTTTGGGGATGGTCAGGATTCTTCTGTCCTGCTGGGTGGTGTCATCGCGGGAGCAATGATCATTAATATGATCGTGGCAGGTCTTTCGGGGATTATTTTACCCGTTGTTCTGGATAGAACCGGGGCAGATCCGGCGGTGGCTTCAGGAGTATTTGTCACTACCGTGACTGATGTGGTCGGATTTTTTGCGTTCCTGGGATTGGCTTCCCTGGTTTTACTTTGAGGGAAAATTAATTCCTTGGTCCAAAACCTTCTGGCCAATTCCACGAAGAGCCGTTCCAAAAAAGACCCAAATCATTTTTTAGCCCTTCGATAACTCCTGGCGTATAATACATGTAATCATCAGAAAAGTTCTTTCTTGTCTGAGTAAAAGTATCCAAGAAAGTCCAAACTGACTGGTTTTCATTCCAACGCATTTGATTAGGATGTTTTTCAAGCAAAGAGATTGCGATCAGGGGAATTTTGATCATCCCTTCCTTATTCTTGTTAATAGCAAGAAGATTTAAATCGATGACCTCGTCAATTTTGTCTGCATTGAAACGCAAAAGATAATCGAGGGAGTACATCCCAACCCCAAGACCTGTGCAAAGTAACAGGGTGATCAAAATGATTAACCGACGCAGGGTACGGTCGCTGGAATCGTGCATACAGCGAAGCTCTTTCATAGCCCGGTGAATTTTGGATACATCCTCACCATTAATCCGCAGGGAGGAAATTTCGTTCTTAAATTCTGTTTTCCATGTTTCCGATGGGGTTTCTACTTCGACTAAATTTGAGGGTAATGCAGTGCCCTGTTCAGGCTCATCCTCCGGTTCCTCGTCTCTTGCCTCACCATCCTTCATGGGTTTCCCTCCTGGGGTTTCTTCTTCGAGTAGGCAAACCTAGCAATTTCCATATCCACCGAGGGGCTTCCGCCTTTTTCTGAGGTTACCTGATGCAGATATTCGTTCACCGAGCTGGCAATCAAAGACATGACAATTAAAGAAAATAAAGAATGCCAGCGAAAATTGTTTTAAAAAAGTATCAAATCTATTTGAATAAATGAGTAACTAGTGTAAATGTGTATAAAATTAACTCACTTATTTATGACAACTAACCTTTTTTCCTTCTTCTTTATTTGTTCGGTCGCTTCCACTGGGTTTTGGTTCCTCACCATTGTTTAACCCATGTGACTCCCGCTTTTGTTACTACGATTACCACGCACATACCATGACCATTTATCAGACAACTGTCCTTCAGAAAAAAAACCTAGAGAATTTTCATCTTCACCTCCACTGCACCAAGGACAGAAAGTATTTAATTTGGTCAAGTTCTGAGAGTTGGGATTGGCAGGCCTTTCTTGAAGACGGATCTTTTAATTCGCGAATCAAAAGATTGGTTCAAATTCGACGCGATGAATCGGGCAGAGAAGAAGTCATCAGAGATTTCTACAGACCATAGTAAACGATTCGCACAGAGCGAATCTGGAATCATTATTTTTTTAAGTTTAACGCGGCTGCTTCCTTGGTACTGCGTGCCAGCAAAATATTTTTACTCATGGTTGGTGTAGTCCAGCATTTGCCACTGAGTATTTTAGATCTACCCAGCTCATGGTAACGCTCAGGATTTGCAGAGACAGTCACAATTTGTCCATCGTCGGATAATACCCAGAGTGTTGCACCAGACCTGATGAGATTTCCCGGGCCGAATCCTTTTTGGCTCCAGCGGATTTCACCGGTTTTCAGATCAACGCATTGCAAAGGGGCTTTGCCATATTCCTTAAACCCAAAAATGCCATAAAGATTTCCCTGATAAAAAAGAGGCGTGCTCCAGTGATTCATTAATTCATTGCGCTTTCGCCAAACGGGATCTCTTTTCCATTTTCTTCCATCGAAAGAGATTTTAAACACTCCTGCCCCGACTCCATAACCAGCCGAACAAAAGATATGATCGCCAGCCACCACGGGGGAACTGGCGGTCGATACTTTAAAAGGGAACTCCTGTCTCCATAACTCCTTTCCATTTTTGGGTTCCAAAGAAACCAGTCCGGACCGACAGAGAAAAATCACCTGTTCCCAACC
>Ga0255769_10003078_pt1 | contig 17213 bp, 20 predicted proteins | sample 041ome_9_FD_179637 | JGI IMG/M metagenome (GOLD analysis project Ga0255769, IMG submission 179637) | Coastal salt marsh microbial communities from the Groves Creek Marsh, Skidaway Island, Georgia - 041413US metaG (version 2) | ecosystem: Environmental > Aquatic > Marine > Intertidal zone > Salt... | reverse complement strand
ACTTATCTGAGTCTACCTTCTCAATTGAAATTTTTCTATTTTTAGTAAGCTTTGCCATAATTATTCTGTTGGAGGTTCACCACCATTAACTTTAATACCCATTGATCTTGCTGTTCCTGCAACCATCTTCATAGCTGAGTTAACTGTAAATGCATTGAGATCTACCATTTTATCCTCAGCAATCTTTTTTACTTGATCCCATGATACTGTGGCAACCTTTTCTCTGTTTGGTTCCCCAGATCCTTTTTTTACTTTTGATGCTTCTAGAAGTTGAACAGCAGCAGGAGGAGTTTTGATAACAAACTCAAAACTCTTGTCTTTATATACGTTAACAACAACAGGTAGAATCTTACCAGGTTTATCTTGACTTCTTGAGTTAAATTGCTGACAGAAATCCATAATATTAACACCTGCAGCACCTAATGCAGGTCCAACTGGTGGAGATGGATTTGCTGCACCTCCTCTAATTTGTAATTTTAATACCTTATCTACTTCCTTTGCCATAATTATAATTTTTCAACTTGCATATAACTTAATTCAAGAGGAGTCTTCCTTCCAAAAATCTTAACCATTACCTCTAACTTTCTTTTCTCTTCATTTACAACATCTATTGAACCTGTAAAACCATTAAATGGTCCGTCTATTACTTTTACACTTTCACCAACAGTAAATGGAATATTAATTTGTTCTCCTGAAATTGCTAACTCATCTACCTTACCTAACATTCTATTTACTTCTGATTGTCTTAGAGGAATTGGTTCACCACCTTTTGTCTCTCCAAGAAATCCCAAAACATTAGTTACTGATTTAATCACATGTAAAATTTCACCTGATATATCAGCCTTCATCATAATGTATCCTGGAAAATATGTTTTTTCTTTTGAAACTTTCTTTCCTTTTCTTATTTGAACAACTTTCTCAGTAGGCACTAACATTTCTTCTATTTGTTTATCTAAACCAACCCTTGTAACTTCAGTTAATATGTAGTCTTTAATCTTAACCTCTTGACCAGTTACAGCTCTAATTACATACCACTTTTTTTCAGCAACTTCCACCATTTATCCTATTAGATTAAAATACAGTTTTACTACTCTTGACAATATTGAATCAGCGCCCCATATAGCTAAAGAGAAAATCACTGAAAAAACTATCACCAAAGCAGATAGATTTAACAACTCCGAGCGGGGTGTCCATTTGACATTATCCCTCAGTTCTGTTACAGATTCCTTTATAAAGTTTATAATCGACGTCATCTTTATTTGTGCACGGGTTGAGAGACTCGAACTCCCGACACCTGGTTTTGGAGACCAGTGCTCTACCAACTGAGCTAAACCCGTTTATATTTTACACAAAAGGTATCATGCAAAAAATGCAAGACACCCTTAGAGTTAATTAAACTTTGTTTACTAGTCTAAAAGTTCAGTCACCTGACCTGCACCGACAGTTCTACCACCTTCACGGATTGCAAATCTTAGACCAACATTTAGCGCAATAGGTGAAATTAACTCAACTTCAATAGTTAAGTTATCACCAGGCATCACCATCTCTACACCATCAGGAAGCACAATATTACCTGTAACATCTGTAGTTCTAACATAGAACTGAGGGCGATAATTGTTGTGGAATGGAGTATGACGACCACCTTCTTCTTTTTTCAAGATATAAACCTCTGCCTTAAACTTAGCATGAGGAGTTACAGAGCCTGGCTTACAAATAACCATACCTCTTGTTATATCAGTTTTTTCAATACCTCTTAAAAGGATACCAGCGTTATCTCCAGCTTCACCTTTATCAAGAATTTTTCTAAACATTTCAATACCTGTTATTGTAGATTTAAGCTTTTCAGCTCCCATCCCAATAATATCTACTTCATCACCAGAGTTAGCAATACCAGATTCAATTCTACCAGTAGCAACTGTTCCTCTACCAGTAATAGAGAATACATCTTCTATAGGCATCAAAAAGTCTTTATCAATATCTCTTTTAGGAAGTTCAATCCAAGCATCAACAGATTCCATCAATTTCATTACGCTATCAACCCATTTTTGTTCTCCGTTAAGAGCCCCAAGAGCGGAACCAAGAACTACAGGAGTATTATCCCCATCGTAGTCATAGAATGATAAAAGATCTCTAACTTCCATTTCAACTAATTCAAGAAGTTCTGCATCATCTACCATATCTGCCTTATTTAAAAAGGCAACAATTCTTGGAACACCAACTTGTCTTCCTAATAATATGTGCTCTCTTGTTTGCGGCATAGGTCCATCAGTTGCAGCAACAACCAGAATTGCACCATCCATTTGAGCAGCACCAGTAACCATGTTTTTTACATAATCAGCGTGACCAGGACAATCTACGTGAGCGTAGTGACGGTTTGCTGTTTGATATTCAACATGAGATGTGTTAATTGTAATACCACGTTCTTTTTCTTCAGGTGCATTATCAATTGAATCAAAACTTCTAGCTTCTGACAAACCAGCGTCAGCTAAAACCTTTGTAATTGCTGCAGTAAGAGTAGTTTTTCCGTGATCAACGTGACCGATAGTACCAATGTTTAAGTGGGGTTTCGATCTATCAAAATTTTCTTTAGCCATAACAGTATATTTTTCTTGTTTTTTTACGAGCTGCAAATTTATAATTTTTTTTTTTAAAATAACCTAATTATCGTTTTTTTTTATAAGTATGAAAATTTCTTTGTTATCTTTAAGATTAAATCAATAAAATGTTAACAAAAATAAGTAAGGTTTTATCCGTTATTGTTGGTTTAACAGTAATTAACGTTTGGCTATTTAGATCTGGAAAATCTACATCTTACAGGGGTGGCGATGCAAGCAATTTAATGGAAGAATTTGAAGTCTATGGACTTGGTGATTATTTCATGACAATTGGTATAATAAAAGTATCTTTAGCAGTACTTTTATTACTAAGCATATATTTCAATAAACTTAAATTAATTTCCTCTCTTGGAATTGGAATTATGATGTTGGTTGCAGTTTACATGCATTTTAGTGTTGGAGATGAGCTGATCAAATCTATGCCAGCCTCTGTTATGCTTCTTAGCTGTTTAATTATTGCTTACTCAACAAAAAAATAAACTAAGTGTCTGAGAAAGTGAATGTTTACTATGACAAAAACTGTCGTTTATGTAATGTTGCTGTTAATGTTGCAAAAAAAAATGATAAGGATAATTGCTTAGTATTCATTTCTAATGAAAATATTGATATTAAGGACACTGTAATAGTTGAAGAAGGAGATGTCCGTTTCGAAAAATCAGAAGCTGTTGGTATCCTTTTAAAGAAGATTAACTTTAAATTTACTTACTTAATTGTTAATATATTTCCAAAATTTTTCAGAAATCTTGTCTATGATTTTATTGCTAGATATAGATATAATATATTTGGAAAAATCAAATAAATATGAAAGCATCAAAAGCAAACTTAATTAATTCTTTTAGCCTAATTATATTCGGAGTGTGGGGGTATATTGATAGCTCATCTATTACCGCACTTATACCTGTTATGATTGGTGGACCTCTTTTAGTATTTACAAGTGGAATTGAAAAAGGAAATAAGGTTATTTCTCACCTAGCTGTATTAGCAACACTAGTAATCCTTGTGGCTTTAATTGGTATGAGACTTCCTAAATCACTTGATCAAGGAGGAGTTGGTTTATTTAGAGTAATTGCTATGATTTCTACTTCTTTACTTGCAATGATTGCATTTGTAAGAAGTTTCATAAAAAACAGAAAGTCAAAATAATTGATTTTTCGTAACTTATAGTTATGAAAAAGATCGATAAGTCATACCTTCAAAAGAAAATAAATAAACTTAACAAGAAGATACATAGAGCTGAGTCTCAAGAAGAAGAAAATAAAGTTTGGTGGAGAAAGATCAAGCTAAATAAATTGAAGGATAAACTACATCATACTGGTCGATAATGAACAAAACACTTTTACTTGCATTCTCAATAATATTTACTTCATGTAGTGCTATAAAGCTTGATTATGATTATATAACTTCATCAAATCAAGAAATCAAAAGTTCACTTAGCAAAAGTGATAAAAAAAACTGGCATAATCTTGATATTGAAAAGGACTCAGTTCCTGGAACTAGTGTTGAAAGAGCCTATAATGAACTTCTTAATGACCTAAAGGGTAAAAAAGTAATAGTAGCAGTTATTGATACTGGTTTAGATATTGATCATGTAAGTTTATCTGAAAATATATGGATAAATAAAGATGAAAAAGTAAATGGAAAAGATGATGATAATAATGGATATATTGATGACATACACGGCTGGAATTATTTAGGATCTTCATATAATGAGACTAGAGATATGACAAGAATATTAAGAGATAACCAGATTAATAACAGAAAATACAATCTTGTGGAGGAGGAAATCCAAAAAGAAATAGAAAACTCCAAAGAACAATTAAATATTTTGAATTATTACATTCAAATTCTTGATGAATCAAAAGAGCTTTTGTCAGATTATCTCAATAATGATAATTTCAGTATTCAGGATGTTAATAACATTGAAACAGTAGATCCAAAATTAAATAGAGCTAAAAATATCTATAAAGACTTCGACTTTTATGGATATACCAAAGAGTATTTAAATGAGGGTATTGACCAATTTAATGATTTCATTAATTATCACTTTAATGTGGAATTCAATGGCAGAACAACAAATGATGATATATATGATATTAATGATAGAAATTATGGAGACAACAACATAAACAATACAAAAGAAAGTGAATCTCATTCTACTCATGTATCAGGAATTATATCTGGAAATAGAAAAATTGATGATGGTAACAAGGGGATTAATAGTTTAGCTGAAATTATGGTGCTAAGAGCAGTACCAAATGGAGACGAATATGATAAGGATGTTGCATTAGCAATTAGATATGCTGTTGATAATGGCGCAAAAATAATAAATGGAAGTTTTGGTAAATACTTCTCATCCAACCCAGAATGGGTAATTGATGCGATTAGATATGCTTCAGAGAATGATGTTTTATTTATTGCTGGTGCTGGAAATGAATCTAAAGACCTAGATTCATTATCTAACGATAACTATCCAAATGATCAATACTTTAACAAAGATGAATTCTCTGAAACCTTTATTAAAGTTGGAGCATCAAGCATTAATTTAGATGAAAACTTTACAGCATATTTTTCTAACTATGGGAAAATTAACGTAGATATTTTTGCTCCTGGTGTTGATATTTATTCTTCCATGCCAAATAATAAATATAAATTTCAAGATGGAACTTCAATGGCTTCACCGGTAGTAGCTGGGATTGCCTCACTAATAATGTCATACTTTCCACGATTATCTGCTAAAAAGGTCAAAGAGATTATTTTAGAATCTGGTATAGATATAGATTTAGAAATTGGAAATCTTGGAGATAAAAAGAATTTTAACGAATATTCTAAGTCTGGAAAATTAATAAATGCATATAATGCATTGATTCTAGCTTCTAAAAGCAGGAGAAAATAGCTTATTGTTTATTTGCTAACTGACCGCAAGCTGCATCAATATCTTTCCCTCTTGACCTTCTAATTGTTACCGTAATTTTATTCTTCTCTAATATATTCTTATAAAGATTAATGATATTTGGACTAGCAGATTGAAAATCTTCATCACCTATTGAATTGTACTCAATTAAATTTACTTTTGACGTAATAGATTTACAATAGTTGACCAAGGCGTCAATATGCTCAATACTATCATTAATTCCTTTCCATACAATATATTCGAAGGTGATTTTTCTCTTTGTTTTTGTGTACCAATAATCAAGTGACTCCTTGATATCATTTAGAGGAAATTTAGATGAAAATGGCATAATATTATTCCTAGTTTCTTCAATTGCTGAGTGAAGAGACAATGCAAGGTTTACCTTAAGGTTTTCATCAGCTAGTTTTTTAATCATCTTAGGTATACCAGATGTTGAAACAACAATTCTTTTTTGTGAGATATTTAATCCTTTATCAGAGGAAATCTTTTCAATAGATTTCACAAGATTATTATAGTTCATTAATGGCTCACCCATTCCCATAAATACAATATTTGAAAGTGGTCGGTTAAAATATTGCAGACTTTGATTATTAATAGTAACAACTTGATCATAAATCTCATCAGGATTTAAATTTCTCATTCTCTTAAGTTTTGATGTTGCACAGAACTTACAGTCAAGACTACATCCAACTTGAGAAGATACACAGGCAGTAGTTCTATCATCAGTTGGAATTAAAACTGATTCAACCGTATAATCATCAAATAGTTTAACTGCGTTTTTAATTGTTCCATCTGAGCTTTTTTGAATCTTGTCAACTTCAATATGGTTGATTACAAAATTTTCATAAAGCATAAGCCTTAAGTCTTTTGAAATATTTGTCATGTTATCAAATGTATATGATGACTTTTTCCAAATCCATTCATAAACTTGTTTACCTCTATAGCTGTCAAAACCTTTTTTTACAAAGAATTCACATAGCTCATCTTCACTAAGACTTCTAATATCAATTTTCATCTCGAGGGTAAAATTAAACTAATTAGTTAGATTTGCAGATATGAAAAATTCTTATGCCCTTATAACAGGTGCAACATCAGGAATAGGACTCGAGATTTCAAAAGATCTTGCAAGAAGAGGTTTTAATTTAATATTAATTGCAAGAACAATCGAAAAACTAGTTCAAACATCAAATGATTTGAGTCAAGAATTTAATATAAAGTGTGATTATTTTTCTTCTGATTTAACATTGATTGATTCACCTGATAAAATTTATCAGTTTACAAGTCAAAAAAAATATAATGTAGATATATTGATTAATAATGCTGGATATGCACTACCAAACGCTTTTCATAAAAATGCAATGGAGGATGAAGAAAAGTGTCTTAGAGTTTTAGGCACTTCTGTTATTGCACTCACAAAAAAATACATAAATGATATGATCCTAAACGGGGGAGGCAAAATTATGATTGTGTCATCGGTAGCTGCATTTGCACCTGCTTCGTCTCTTCAATCTCTATATGGTCCTGTTAAAACCTTCATGAATAGATTTAGTGAATCATTAAGTTTTTACAATAAATATGGAATTACCTCAACTGCAGTTTGCCCAGGATATACTGTAACAAATTTTCATACAGCAAGTGGTGTTCAGGCAGAGATGGACAGCGTTCCTGGTTTTCTTAAAAAGAGTGCAAAAAGGATTGCAGAAGAAGGAGTAGATGCAATGATGAGGGGTAAAAGAGTATCTGTTCCAACAAAAACGTGGAAAATAATTGTATTCTTGTTAAAAATTATACCGCATTCTGTTTTTAGATTGGTAAGTGGATTATTAGCTCCTGGAAGATATAACGAGGTTTAATAAGATTTTAAAAGTCCCCCGTCAATTGGGATTGAAGCCCCATTAATATATGCCGCTTTATCTGAGCTAAGAAAAGAAACAAGATATCCGTACTCATCAATCTTTCCTAATCTGTTAACCGGAACTAAAGATTTCATTTTTTCTAAAACCTCATCCTCAGATATATTTAAAGATTTTGATTTCTCTTTGTTTAACTCTTTAATTCTCTCAGTATCAAAGTAACCTGTTAAAATAGAATTAATAGTGATTCCATCTTTACCAATATCAACTGATAGACTTTTTGCCCAAGCTACTACTGCAGATCTAATACTATTTGATAAAACAAGGTAATTAAGAGGTTCCTTTACTGAAACTGATGTAACATTTATAATTCTACCCCATATATTTTTTTGCATTTGAGGAACGACTAAAGATGTTGTATAAACAACACATTTAAATAATAAATCAAAAGCCTTTTGATATGACTCAATATCTTTAGATAATGAATTACCCGCAGGAGGTCCTTGAGTATTATTTACTAGTATATCTATACTATTAGTTGATAGATAGCTTTTTATGGTAGATTTAAATTTTTCAAAGTTTGAAAAATCAACTAATAAATATTCATGATCTTGATAATTGTTTTTAGGAAGTTCATCAATAATTTCTACAAGCTTATTTTTATCTCTTGCCATTAAACAAACGCTTGCACCAGATTCTGCAAGCTGTCTAGCAATTCCAAGACCAATTCCCTTGCTGCTTCCTCCTACTAGTGCTTTTTTTCCACTTAAATCTATTTTCATCCTAAATCATCTCTTTTTGGACTAAAAACGTCCATCAATATACAATCAGTTATTGCTTTACCAGAATGAGGAACGTTTGATGGAATCAAAAATGTTGAACCTTTCTTACAAATATTTTTTTCTCCTTGAATTGTGAATTCGAACTCACCTTCAATAACATGCATTAACTGTTCATTTACATGATTATGTTCTTGTAGACTTGCTCCTTTTTCTATCTCCCAATAAACCCACGTAAAATCTGAGCCATGGATAATTCTACCTTTAAATCCAGGCATTACTTCAACTGATTTAATTTCTTTTATATCCATTTCGTATTATTATTTCAATTTACAAAGTTTATTACTAAATAATACCCAGCATAAAAAACATTAGCATCATAACCAAAGTTATGATTATAAAGCTTAGCAATATCCTTTTTGCAATCTTAACAGCTATACTGTTTTTACCTCTTTCTTTAATAATCTTATATAGTATTATTTTTTAAATTAAACAAAAATTCTAATTTTATAAACATCTAAAAAGAATCAACATCTCTTTTTAATAAACATTACTTAAAAAAATTTTTATGAGCGGAAGTTTTGAATTGATAGACTATTTAATTTTTGGTCTATATGCTGTTACAATTTTATCCATAGGATTATGGGTTTCCAGAGACAAAAAGGGTAAACAGAAAAATGCTGAAGATTATTTTTTAGCTAGTAAGTCTCTACCATGGTGGGCAGTAGGTGCTTCTTTAATTGCAGCGAACATATCTGCCGAGCAATTTATTGGAATGTCTGGATCAGGTTTTGCTCTAGGGCTAGCGATAGCATCTTATGAATGGATGGCTGCAATCACATTATTAGTTGTTGGAAAATATTTTCTTCCAATTTTTATTGAAAAGGGGCTTTATACAATACCTGAGTTTATTGAAAAAAGATTCAGCACTAATTTAAAAACTATACTTGCTGTATTTTGGATAGCACTTTTTGTGTTTGTTAATCTTACGACAGTTTTATTTCTAGGAGGTAAAGCACTGGATACTATTGTAGGTGTTGGTGATGGGTCTATTATATTAAATAGTATAATTGGATTAAGTTTATTTGCACTTGCATATTCTCTATGGGGAGGACTTGCTTCAGTAGCGTGGACAGATGTAATTCAGGTGGTAATTTTAATTTTTGGTGGACTTTTAATGACCTATTTTGCACTTACCAATGTAACAGATTCAGGAGGAGTTATTGATGGATTAAAGTATGTATTTGAAAAGGCACCTGAAAGATTTTCAATGATATTATCAAAAGGTGAAATAATAACTCCCAACGGAAAAGACGCATGGTTTGATCTCCCAGGCATTGCAGTTTTAGTTGGTGGAATGTGGGTTGCAAATCTATATTATTGGGGGTTTAACCAATATATTATTCAAAGAACTTTGGCAGCGAAGAGTTTAGCAGAAGGTCAAAAAGGTATTGCTTTTGCTGCATTTCTAAAATTGATTATTCCTGTAATTGTTGTTTTACCTGGGATTATTGCTTATGTAATGAATTTAGATAATACTGGAATGCTTACTGCAGCTTCAGTTGATCCAGGTTTTATATACTCAGATGGTAGCTTTGCAAATGACAATGCAGCTCCATGGTTAATTAAGAATTTCATTCCTGCTGGAGTTAAAGGTTTGATTCTTGCAGCTTTAGCTGCAGCTATTGTATCATCTTTAGCTTCAATGCTTAATTCAACTTCAACTATTTTCACAATGGATATATATAAATCTCATTTCAATAAAAGTGCATCTGACGCTAAGATGGTAACAGTTGGTAGAATTACCGTTGTTGTTGCTTTACTAATTGCAATATTAATTGCACCACAACTTGAAGGTCTTGGTCAGGTATTTATTTTTATTCAAGAATATACAGGAGTTGTTAGCCCAGGAATTTTAGCAGTATTTTTAATGGGATTATTCTACAAAAAAGCAACTAACAACGCTGCAATTTGGGGGGCAATGTTATCTATTCCCATTGCAATGTACTTTAAGGTTGCTCCAAAAGGATGGAGTGATGCATCTATTTTTATTGATCTTCCATTTATGCACCAAATGGGGTATACTTGTATTGCTACTATTGCTGTTATTGCAATAATCAGTTATTTGGAGGGTAATAATGATGATCCAAAAGGAATAAATCTTACAAAAAAATTATTCTCAACAGACAGTACTTTTAACATTGCAGCATTTGGAGTTTTACTTATAACAGCCTTCTTATATGCAATGTTTTGGTAAAATAAAGATTTAGCTTTTAATTAATTTCTTACTAAGATCTTCTAAAGATACACCCTTAGTCTCCGGCATTATAAAATGTGTAAACATTAGTTGTAAAACCATCATAAATGCAAAAAATCCAAATACAATTCCAGGCCCTATGGATCCAAAGAGGTATGGAATCAATGATGGAATAATTGCTGCCAAAACCCAATGGGTAGAAATTCCAAAAGACTGTCCATAACTTCTAATATGGTTAGGGAATATCTCTGATATATATACCCAGATTATAGCTCCCTGTCCAATTGCATGCGATGCAATAAATAAAAAAAGAAAAATTGGAAGTACGACACCACCCCATTCTAAAATGAATGAAAGACTTATCAGTGTAAGTGAAACTATGTATCCAATTGATCCAATATACATAAGACTCCTTCTACCTAACTTATCAATTAATGAGATTCCTATATAAGTGAAAATAACATTTGTAAGACCTATACCAACACTATTTAACAAGGCTGCACTTTGTCCTAATCCACCAGCTTCAAATATTCTAGGTGCATAATATAAAAAAGCATTTATGCCTGAGAACTGGTTAAATGCTGCTATTAAAAAAGCAAGCATTAAAATAAAACTGTACTTTTTTTGAAATATTGATTCTGATTTTAAACTTGCCTCATTATCTTTTTTAATTTCAATAATTAACTCATCAGCATCATTTTGTGAGTAAGCAGCTCTTATGATGTCTTCTGCTTCTTTTTGTTGACCATTTAGATAAAGCCATCTTGGACTTCTAGGTATTGATATCACAAGTATAGTATATAGTAATGCAGGAATTGCTTCAACGCCCATCATATATCTCCAGTCATTATCTCCAATTCCAGTTAATAAGTAGTTTGATAGAAATGCAATTAATATTCCACTTACTAGATTAAACTGATATAGACCAACTAGCCTACCTCTGTTTTTTGCTGGAGCAATTTCTGATATATAAGCTGGTGCTGCTATTCCAGAAATCCCTACACCTACACCTCCTAGGAATCTAAATAAAGCAAAAGTAATTGGATCATTAGCTAATGCTGAACCTATTGCAGAAAGTGTATAGAAAATTCCAATCCAAAGCAAAGTTTTCTTTCTACCTATTTTTCTAGTTGGTATACCGCCAAAAATAGCACCAATAACAGTTCCCCACAGAGCCATTGCCATTACAACACTTCCATGAAAAATATCGGTTGAGTTCCAAAGCTCCTGAAGTTTTTGATCAGCACCTGATATTACAACTGTATCAAACCCAAAAAGAAAACCTGCTAAGGCAGCAGTTAAAGACCACTTTGTTAATTTGTTCACACTCAAATATAAAAAAATGAAATATTAATCGAATATTAAAAGCTTAGGCTGAAATTTAGAGGCTAACTCAAATTCTATTTGAGCATAACTATTTATAATAATTATATCACCCTTTTTCACCTTATAAGTAGCTGGGCCATTGATAATTACCTCACCTTTACCTCTTTCACCTTCAATTAAATAAGTCTCTAATCTTTCACCATTATTAACATTAAGAACTTGTATTTTTTCTCCATGAACAAGACCTACTTTTTCCATTAGATCTATATCAAGTGTTAGGCTACCTATATAATCTAGATTTCCATCTGTAACCTTAATTCTATGAATTTTGGATTTTAAAACTTCGATAAGCATTTAGTAAGATTTTTTTTAAAGATGAGCCAATACCGAGATTTGAACTCGGGACCTTTTCCTTACCAAGGAAACGCTCTACCCCTGAGCTATATCGGCAAAAAGTAGAGCGGGAGACGAGGGTCGAACTCGCGACATTCAGCTTGGAAGGCTGACGCTCTACCAACTGAGCTACTCCCGCTTAATATGTGGGGAGAGCAGGATTCGAACCTACGAAGGCGAAGCCAACAGTTTTACAGACTGCTCTCGTTGACCGCTTGAGTATCTCCCCAATTTTCAAAATTTCAAAGAGCCGATAGAGGGACTCGAACCCACGACCTGCTGATTACAAATCAGCTGCTCTAGCCAGCTGAGCTATATCGGCTTGATATAAAACAGTTGCAAAATAAATGCTTTTTTTGCCTACAACAAAGTAAAAAGAAATAATTTTTAAATATTATTTAGCCCTAGGATGTGAGTTCTGGAAGACCTCTTTTATGCGTTCCATGCTAGTATGACTGTAGACTTGTGTAGCAGATAAACTTGCATGACCTAGTAGCTCTTTTACAGAATTAATATCTGCTCCTTCGTTGATTAAATGAGTTGCAAAACTATGCCTTAAAACATGTGGAGCTTTTTTAACTTTAGGTGAAACAAGATTGAAATATTCGTTTACAGTTCTATAAACAAATTTCTCAGATAACTGCTTTCCATTCTTTGATAAGAATAGAAGATCTAAATCTAAATTTTTAAAACTTTTAGATTTTAATTCTTGATAGTAGATAATTGATTTCTTTAGTTTAGGAAGAATAGGAATTATCCTTTCTTTATTCCTTTTTCCTATAACTTTTAGGGTAGATGATTCAAGGTTAACATTTGATGATTTTAGCGAAATAAGCTCAATCCTTCTTACACCAGTAAAATAAAAGAATAAAATTATTGTTTTCTTAAGAGTTCCGTTGTAGTCTTTATTAAAATAATCATTATCAAGTAAAGTATTAATCTCTTCTTTTGAGAATGGTACCTGAATCTTTTTTGATTGCTTAAGAGGGGAATGAGCAATCAAAGGTGAAGACTTAATTGTATCTGTTTTTATTAGAAATTTATAGAATGATTTTAAACTAGACACCTTTCTGTTTATTGTACGATTAGATATTTTATCATTAACCATTTTCACAATCCAAGATCTAATAACTTTATAATCGATATTTTCTATTTTGATTTTAATACCAGACTGTATTAAGAAGTCATTGAAATTATTCAAGTCAGTCTTATAAGCGGTAATTGTGTGGTTTGAGTAATTTTTTTCTACTCTGAGGTATTCAATAAACTTTTCAATAAGCATTACACATCTAAATTACGATGTATAAAGAAAATATTGAATTATTTATAGGTTTTCTTGATCTTTAAGTCTTTGAATATGACGAGCTTTAAGAATTTTACTTCTGTGCTCAACTGATGGCTTAACAAATTGCTTTCTTTCTCTAAGAGATCTCATAACACCCGTTTTATCAAACTTACGTTTGAATCTCTTTAGAGCTTTGTCAATGTTTTCGCCGTCTTTAATAGGTATAATTAACATATAAAATTAATTTCGCAGGCAAATATAACTAATTGTATTAAATAAGCTTATTAATTTTTACCATTTATTGCAGCAACATACTTAGCAAGCTCCTCTTTAACTTTTGGAAATAGTATAAACAACCCAATCATATTTGGAAAAACTAGAGCAAGAATCATAGCATCAGAAAAAGCCCAAACAGATGACATATCTCCTGCCGCACCAATTACAATAAATACAAGGAATAATATTTTATATGTAAGATCAGAGATTTTTCCTTTACCAAAAACATACATCCAAGACTGCAGTCCATAATATGACCAAGATATCATAGTTGATAAAGCAAAAAGAACTACTGCAATTGCAAGAAAGGGTCCAGAGAAAGAAATATATTCAGCAAATGCAGCTGAAGTTAAACCAGCACCTTCAAGCTCTTGTCCTCTCACCATAACAGCTGAGGAACCTTCTACAAGATTTCCATATGTAAATAAGCTATTGTCACCATTGAAGATAATTATTACTAAAGCAGTCATAGTACAAATAACAACAGTGTCTATAAATGGTTCAAGAAGTGCAACTAATCCTTCAGAAGCAGGGTAACTAGTAATTACAGCTGAGTGAGCAATTGATGCAGATCCAGCACCAGCCTCATTTGAAAAAGCACCTCTTCTAAAACCTTGTACCAGTACTCCAATAAAACCTCCAACAGCTGCCGTAGGTGCAAAAGCTTGATTAACTATCATAGCAAAGGCATCGTCAACAAATGATAGGTTTGTAAAAATAATATATAGACATGCTATTACATACATACCTGCCATAAAAGGAACTATTTTTTCAGTAACTGAAGCAATTCTTTTAATACCTCCGATTATTATAATTCCAACAACAATCATCATTATAATTCCAACAATTGTTCTAGCAGATCCTCCACTTAAACCAAATAGGCTAACCATTTGAAGTGCAGCTTGATTAGACTGAGCAGCATTTCCACCTCCAAATGATGCGCCAATACATAGTATAGCAAAAATTACTGCAAGTATTTTACCCAATTTAGCAAACCCACGCTCTTTTAAACCTTTTGAAAGGTAGTACATTGGCCCACCATATACAGTACCATCTGAACCTACATCTCTATATTTTACACCAAGTGTACATTCAACAAACTTTGATGACATACCAAGTAATCCACATAAAATCATCCAGAAGGTAGCACCAGGACCTCCAATAGCAATTGCCATTGCAACCCCTGCAATATTTCCATTTCCAACAGTTCCTGATACAGCTGTAGCTAATGCTTGGAAATGACTTACCTCTCCACTATCTTTTCTCTTCTTGTCAAGTCCGTCATATTTACCCATTACAGTTCTCAATGACAAGCCAAAACCTCTAATATTAATGAACCCAAAATATAAGGTAAAGAAGGCTGCACCTCCAACTAGTAAAAAAATGATTGTAGGAATACCTGTTCCAAAAAACTCATGAAGAATCAATCCTTCCCAAAAGTTTGAGATTGGTTGAAAAGCTTCATTGATTCTTTCATCAATTCCTAATTTGTCTTGTGTAACCATAATTTTAATGTATTGTATTTCTGAATAATTTTTGTCCAATTAAACTTGGACGAGCTCCAAATATAAAATAAATAGTATGAGATGAGAAAAATTATTAAATAAATTCTGAGATAACTTATTTAAGGCTTATTTTTTTCACCAGTCCATTCAGATATTCCACCTAATAAGTTAAATAAATTTTCATATCCAAATGTCTTCATTATTTGACACGCCTGAACACTTCTTACACCAGAATGACAATAAACATAATAGTTTAATGACTTATCCATCTTTTCAAGACCATCCATAAATGATTGAGGATTTCGGATATTTAAAAGTTTAGCATCAGGAATATGTGATTCTTCAAATTCTTCTTCTGATCTAACATCTAGCAGACATCCTTTATCATCATTTTTTAGCTTTTCAATAAGTTCCTCTGAGCTCAAATCAATCATCATTTTTTATTTTAAAAATAAGGAAATACAATAGTATATTAAAAAAACTTAATGATTAGTTTTTTAAATTCAATTCTATTTATGTATTTTGGAGGCAAATAAATTATATATGAAATATTTTCAAAAATCTGATATATTCCTAATAGGTGCCGCATTTGTTTCTTTTGTTTTATCTGTATCATTATGGTTTTATGGATATAAGGACGAAGGTCTATTTGTTGGACTTTGGGTTCCATCAATTCTTTCTTTTGGATGTTATTTTAAACAAATGCTGAATAAATAAGATGGGCGATACTTTCATTTTCATTATGGGACTAGTATGTACTGGTGCAGTTATTGCAGCTACATTTCTGTCTATTAATGAGCTTAAGGATGTTAATCAACCTCAGCTTGAAACAATGGATATGGCGGAAGGTGCAAAGAGACATTTAAAACTTATCTCGACGGCTGTATTAATTATTATTGGGTTTGTTTCTGTAGGATTATTTTGTTTTTATTTTATATTTGCTTAAATGATTAAAATTAATACATACTGGTGGTGGACACATGAACGTTAGAATTCGTGGATAAAACTATTATAATATAGCTTGTCTCACGACAGGCTTTTTTTTTGCTATGAAAATAAAGATTAACACATATCACAAAAAAATTTTTGCAGACACAATTACTCCTGTAGAAGTATACCTTAAAATTAGAGATATCTTTCCTAATAGCCTTCTTCTTGAAAACAGTGATTACATGCTAGCAAATAATAATTACTCATATATATGCTTTAACCAGATTGGCCATATTCAAATTAAAGACTATAAAGTTGAATGCAAATTCCCAGGAGGAGATTATGAGTCTAAAGAACTAAAAAAAGATGAAAAAGTTTCGAGTATAATTCATGATTATATAGAGAAATTTGAGATAGACAATTCAAAATTTAAATTCCTAAACAATGGAATGTTTGGCTTTATGAGTCATGAATCAATTAAATATTTTGATAGTATAGAAATAGAAACCAAAAAAGATTTTGATATACCTGATGTTTATTATGGTCTATATCAAAATATTATAGCAATAAGTCAATTTAATCATGAAGCTCATCTTTTTTGTAATACAACTGAAAAATCATCAAATATCGATACTATTGAAAGTATACTAAATAACAAAAGCTTCTCGGTGTTTGATTTTAAAAAAGTTGGCAATTCTGATTCTGAAATTACCGATAAGGAATATATTGAGTATGTTAACAAAGCAAAAGACCATTGTAAAAGAGGTGACGTCTTCCAACTTGTTCTATCTAGAAGGTATACTCAAAAATTTAAGGGTGATGAATTCAATGTTTACAGAGCATTGAGGTCTATAAATCCTTCTCCATATTTATTCTTTTTTGATTATGGTAATTACAAGATTTTTGGAAGCTCCCCTGAGGCCCAAATAGTAATTAATAATAGAAAGGCAGAAATACATCCCATTGCAGGAACATTCAAAAGGACCGGAGATGATGAAAAAGATCAAATCACTGCAAAGGAGTTAGCAAAAGATCCAAAAGAAAACTCAGAACATATAATGCTTGTAGATCTTGCCAGAAATG
>Ga0255769_10003077_pt1 | contig 17217 bp, 12 predicted proteins | sample 041ome_9_FD_179637 | JGI IMG/M metagenome (GOLD analysis project Ga0255769, IMG submission 179637) | Coastal salt marsh microbial communities from the Groves Creek Marsh, Skidaway Island, Georgia - 041413US metaG (version 2) | ecosystem: Environmental > Aquatic > Marine > Intertidal zone > Salt... | reverse complement strand
TACTCGTCGTCGTCGTCGTCGTCGTCGTCGTCGTTGATATCGTCCAAAAACAATGAACTCGGATGGACGCGGTATCTTTTCTCCACCCTTCTCCACGCGTTGCTAATTGTAATGTTGTGTTCCTTGATTGCGTTCGTGTTGACGCTAAAGAAAAAGAGAGAAAGACGGAGAAGAGAATTTAAAGCGAGAAAACTGGTTAAAGAAAGCATCAACGCTGAATTTATGACCGTAGAATCAGGTTCCTTCGAGTGGATAAATCTTTTGTTGCGACATCAATACAAATGCGTTCTGAGTCAAATTGCGGACGAACACGTGAAAAGAGTCGCAGTTGACGTTCTCAAAAGAATGGACGCGGGAAACAACAACAACAACAACAACAAAAATTCGTTCATCGGGGAGGTGAGCCTAGAAGACTTCTCGTTAGGAACGACGCCGCCGACTATTAACTTGTACGTCGCGAGGTACAATCCTAAAGCTGACTACGTACAGTTTGAGTGCGACTTCGATTGGGATACGAACGCGTCGCACGCGAGAATTCAAGCACAGATAAAGCCTGGAATGTATTTGAAAAGTCTCAACGTCCCGGTTCACATCACCAACTTATCCATTCACGGTAAGCTAATCATGGGAATGCGTCTGGTATCGAGAGAACCTGGCGTTTCTGGCGTAGATGTCTCCTTTAGAGAAACACCCACCGTCGACGTTTCCGTTTCGCCCATGGGTTTGCCCGTCTCTGATATTCCTGGTTTGCACGATTGGGTCATTTCGTTCATACAAAACGCGATTCAGAAAGATTTCGTGGAACCAAGACGAATGTATGTGGACGTAGAGCACACGTATATGGAAATTGCAAAGAAGGCTCAGCTCGAGAATTCAAACGGGATACTCGTCGTCAGGGTCATGAAGTGCAAGAATCTCGTAAACAGAAACATTAGCTTCGGGTACCCGTACGCCTTGATTTCATATCGCGGCACAAAGGCACGAACAGCAACCAGACCGTGGTCTAATCGAATAGAATGGGGATCGAGACACGAGTTTGCTTTGCCGGACTTTGATGATTACGATTACAAAGAGTACAATACTAATGAAGATGAAAATAGAAACGCCAAGAATAGAATTCATTGCGGTGAAGTGAGCGTCAAAATACTCGACCGAACGATAGTTGGGTCGATTGTAAAACTCGGAGAAACAAAATTTAAAGTTAATCGCTCGAAAGTTGTGAATGGAAAAAAATGCGACCGCGAAGCTGGCATGCAACGCGTAGATTTAGATTTAGACGTATACGGAGCAATGTCTTCGCGAAAACGGAAAAAAGCGCAAATAACAATAGAGTGGGAAGTCGTCGATGCAAACATTAGCGAGCAACCGACGCAGCGTGATTCTTTTGGTGATAATAATATCGATTCCGACATAGAAAGCGACAAAAATGACGATGCTTCCGACGACGGAGAGAAGGCAGTCGCACTCGACGGTGATTATGACGAGGAAAAAGTGAACGCAGACGCAAAGACGACAGAAGAAGATTTCGACAAAATCGCGTCGTCGAGAGGAATCGACGCGTCGCCTATTTTGTCGGCGAGTAGTGAAAATGTTTCACCTTCGAGACGACTATTTCGCGCGACTGGATCAGACTTGATAGACTCAACGCCAACCTCGGCGACGATTAAAGCGTTCTCGTCCACGAATTCTCCCTCGGTTGCTTCGACGACTTCACATTTGCTGCACACGGCAAAATTGCAACGCATGTTAAAGGAAGAGCGCGATCGATTCAACGATAAGATTTCAGATCTCAAGCAAGAAGTAGAAGACACCAGGGAGGAAGTTGAATTATGGCGGGAGCGTCGAAGCTCTGAGCTACGTCGTGCTATTCTCGAGGGCGCAGTATTCATTTCGCACACGAAATACAGGAAACTCGGGTTACGAAGAAGGGAGCGATATCGCTTTCACTACAACACGACGAATAACACTCTGAACTGGACATCGCCGTCGTCAAGGTTTTGGTTCTTTTCGCAAGGGCGCCAAACTTTAGTAGCTGAAGGTATCGCCGACGTACAAACTGGTTTCGACAACTTTACAATTGGGCAGAATCTAGAGAAAATGACAATCGGGAACAAAGGCAGAATGAAAGCTGAGAGAGCGACGCACGGATTAAATCCAAAGCGTTGCTTTTCAATTATCCTTCGAGATCCGACGGAATACGGCAAGAAATTGCGTGAGAATGAAACGAGCGCGAGTGCTCAGGCGTCGAAGAGCAGCGCGAGCGACTCCGCAAATCTTGAAAAACTGCGCGCGGAACGTTTATTGACGATTGATTTAGAGCTCCCGAGAAAAGGTAATGGTAGATCGGCGCGAGAATGGCAAACCGCAATCATAGAGTCGTGCATGCAAATGAATATATAAAATGTAATATTATTTTGGACAAATGCAATCTAGAACAAACGCGTATTCGAACGCGACTTCTTTGAACTTTCGATAGCGATCGGTCGCACTGAAGTGACCGGCGCTTAAATCCGTCTTCAGTAAGATTCTTGCGTCTTCGTTTTCGCACGATTCGCGCATGCGCACGGCGTATTTCGCGCTTTCCCAATACGCCACGCGAGGATCGTGTAAACCAGCGGTTATAAGTACATCAGGTTTGCGAGACTTTCGAATGTTCTCCATAGGCGAATACGATTTCATGTATTCGTAATATTTGGAACAGTTCGGATTTCCCCATTCAAGCCATTCTCCCGTGGTGAGGGGAATGGACGGGTCGCACATGGATACCATCACGTCGACGAAAGGCACGCCCGCGACGACGCACTTGAATAAATCAGGTGCCATGTTAGTGACTGCACCCATCAATAATCCACCAGCAGATCGTCCAGAGATTGCGAGTGTTTCGGGAGAAGTCCAACCACTCGCGCATAAATACTCGCCACAGTCGATGAAGTCGTTGAAAGTGTTCATTTTATTCAAATATTTCCCTTGCTCTTCGTACCAATATCTTCCGAGTTCACCGCCTCCGCGGATGTGCGCGACGGCAATAGTGACACCGCGGTCAAGCAATGGAACTACAGAACGATCAAACGATGGATCATTAGAAATACCGTACGACCCGTAGCCTTCTAAAAGTAGCGGGCCTTGCCGTTCTCTCTTACCTTTCTTGTACGCAATCGACACCGGAATTTTCGTTTGGCCGTCTCTGCTCGTGACTTGGATTTGCAACGTCTCATAATTCTTTTCTACGAAACCTTTCACGGCGGTTATTTTTTTCATGACTTTCTCTTGCGAGTCCATATCGAATTCATACACAGTTCGTGGATTTACCAAAGAAGAGTGTGTCAGTAACAGTTTATTCGTTTCGTAAATTTTGTTTGCTCCAACGCACGATAAAGACGCCGATGCGCGCGAAGGATAGACAACACTCGCCGCTGGCCATTCCGATCGATACCAGTCTGAAATGCTATCGTCTTCGTTATTAGCGTCGTCATCGAGTCGTAACACCCAAACTTGCGTAAATCCATCTTCCCTGCCATCGATGACTATGTGTTTTTTGAACGTCATTATGCTCTCTAAAGTCCGCTTCTCGCTCCAAGGGAATCCTTTTCCTTTTAAATCCGTCCAGTTCTCCATTCCGGGTGTTTCTAAGCTCGTCACTTTCAAGTCAAAGTTGATTTTTTTACCGAGTTGATTCGTCAAAATATACAATTTCTTATTATTTCTGCTCGGCTCGACGTAATATCGATGATTATCGCGCCTTTTCTCCACGAGTCGTGGTTTTTCGTTCTGCGACTTTTTCAAATCGAGGAGCCAAATTTCGTTGGTTTCCGTGGATTCGCTTTCGAGAATGAGAAAGTTGCCATTGTCGCTTTTACCGAAGCCGATGTTGTATAACTCGTCGTCTTCTGAAAGTAAACACTCATCCTCAGACTGAGGAGTGCCGATGTTATGTCTCCAGACTTTGTTAGGTCTGTGCGCATCGTCCATAGTCGTATAAAATAATTGAGTGTCGCCATTCCAAGAGACCGAACCGGTGGTGCCCTCGAGAACGTCCATCGGCATCTCTTCTCCGGTTTTAACGTTTCTCACTTTGATCCTGTAAGTTTCATACCCGGTTTCATCTACACCGTATGCTAATAAATTGTGACTTTCCGACATGTTGAAGCCACCAATTGAACAGTAGGACATTTGTTTCGCGAGATCGTTCACATCCAAAACGACGGTTTCATCGCCGCCTTTGGCGGTATTCGTTCGTTCTTGTCTACAGACGATTGGATAGGATTTGCCTTTCACCGTGCGAACGTAATACTCAAAGTTTTCACCCCATGGAAATTTGACGTCCACGTCGGTCTCCTCGATCGCTTTGACGATTTCGTTGTACAGTTCCGTCTCTTTTTTCTTCAAATGTTTCGTGTGCGCTTCCGTGTAGTCGTTCTCTGTTTTCAAGTACGCGAGAATCTCTTCGTTTTTTCTTTCGTCGTCGCGCAACCAGAAAAGGTCATCGTTGACCTTAATCGGTGGATCCATGGCATCTTCACCTCTGTTCTCGCCGGTCACGACGCCGAATGAAACGTCGTGATTGATTCTCTTACAGATAGGCTTTGGAATATTCTTCTTCGTAACGGCTTCGTTTCCTCCTGAAGAAGTTGATGCCGCCCGAGTGACGATTTTCCTCGCCGTAGAAGAAGAACTCTTTGTGGTGCGCAGAAAAGTAGCCGTAAACGCGATTGCAGCGGCGATAGGTAAGATTGGCTTCATCGTGATTTTTGACTAAAAGAAAGCGACGTGACAGAACGAGGATGATGCTGCTAGACGACGTTTTTTCCCTCTCTTCGCTTCTCAAAATCGGGTTGTTGTTGTTTGTCGTTTTTTTTTTGGAGTTGCGTACGAAGAGGAAGTTTTTCTACACTCACTCGTATAGGGGTTTGTTTTCTGTCTGTAGTCGGCCGCTTCACTTTTTCTATCTTTGCGCGCACGGTGCGATGATTCGAACACCGACTTTTTCAGGATCGAACAGTCGTTGTTCTGTTTCTCATTGTTGGAAGAAAACGTCTGCAAAACAGAAGCTTCATGACCAAAACCGGTTTCAGTCGAGAGTGCTGTTATTGCCGCGCTGTGCCCGAACTTTTACCACTTCGCGAGAGGAAGAGAATAGCTCGCCGTGGTGGTTTCCTCAAAAATCACCTAAACCTAAAAGCACCGGAAGGGCAAGAGTAATTGTAGCGTCATCGATATTCCCATCGTCAACGTCAGAGGGAAGAGAATCGAATGATGCCGACGACAACGCTCTAATTTTATACACGAAGCCGGGGTGCTGCTTATGCGAAGGGCTAGAAGAAAAGTTGAAAGCCGTTTTAGAATTAGCACATAAGTCGCAGCAACGGGAAACGACAACAACAACAACAACAACAACAACAACAACAACAGGAAATGTAGTAAATAGTAATAGCAAGAAAAGTCGCAATACTCATATCGCTCTGGATTTGCGCGAGTACGCGTTGGAAATTAGAGACGTTTCGTTGAAGAAAGAATGGGCAGACGCGCACGCGGGTGAAATACCAGTTTTATTCGTCGGTAAGCGCGGCGACGCGGACGACGCGCAAACGGCGTCGAAAGTAAAACGACCAACCCCTAGAGTGTCCGTCGAAAGGCTTAAACTCGACTTAGAGAAACATTTAGCATCATTAGCAGCAAGTACATCGGAAACGAATAGAGACGATATGGGAGGCGGCGGCGGAGGAGGAGGAGGAGGATGGACGGTCATCAGCGCAAAGCCGTTTTAAAGTGCTGCAAAAGTACTGAATACGACGGAGCTGCATGATACTAATTTCCGCATGTACGCGCTATATCTTCTATTCTACTCTGTTTCTTCTATTCTTCAACCAGCTCGCGAGTTCCTCGTGTCCTTCCATCTTAGCCATGTCTTCTGGACCATACCCATCGTTATCACGAAGTAGCGGCAAATCTAACTCTTCGACTAAGTACACGCATGCGTCGTAAAAACCTTTCGTGGCAGATTTATGGAGAATGGAGTGGCCGTTGACATTTGCAGACGTTACATCGAGACCTAAAGCGCGAAGGTACTTGAGCATTTTCACGTCGCCACTTTGTGCGGCCCAGTGAACTGCGTTGCATCGATACTTGTTTTCTCTGTGTATATCGCACTTGGCGACCTTGACCAAATACTCGCACATTTCAAGATGACCCATCCACGCCGCACGCATGAATGGCGTCGTACCGTCAGCCATTTCGCAATCTTTATCTATCTTTTTCTCTTCAATGAGCCATACGAGAACTTCCAAGCACCCGTTCCTACTCGCCCAATGAATCGCCGCTCGACCTTTTTTGCGCTCCGCGAATGCCGGATCCATGCCAACTTCATCAGTAAAAAACTTACACAAATCCAAAGCGTTCGAACCTGAACTCCAATGCAAGCAATTTGATCCGTGCTGGTCGCAAATAGTGTTGACATCGACATCTGGGTTCTCTCGTAAAAACCGTCTCGCATCATCGACGTTGTTTGTTTTACAAATTTCAAGTAATGGATGCAATGCCGGCGCCGCTTTCTTCTTTGTTTCCTCTTCGCCGAGCACCTCGGTAAATCGACTCAGCAAGTACTCCCGTTGTAAAGCGTCTATATTAGTCAAATCTATGAGCGAATTTCTCGCCGTTTGTTGTAAATGCTTTCCTTCCTCGTACGAATGTTTATGGACGCTTTGCGCATGAGTCACGAGTCCTTTTGAAGCTTCAAAGAAGCGTCCACACATCGAGCACATCAACTCCCCCATTTTCGCGTGCTCTGCTAATCGCTTCTTTGATAGTATCCGCATCGTTCCGCTTTTTGGACACGTTCTGACATCTGCGATGCCAGCCTTGTATATCTGGGAAGCGTCCATGTGTTCATAAACGGCGTCGCTCAAAGCGATGCTATCCGAATATTCGTTTCTTTGAATCAAACCGTACTCGGTAACCCGATACAATATAAGCGTGACATCTTTTGAATCGCGCGCTTTGCGACGATAACGTAAGTGAAAAATTCCCTCGAGAACACTCACGTGCTTTCTCGTTGGTTCGTTGTTCGTAGTTTTCACTTTCGTTGACTTCAACAGAGCTTCGCGGATAGCGCCCTCATCTTCTTCTTCTTCTTCTACTTCCTCATCATCTTCGCTTCCTTTTCCTCTTTCATTTGTGGCTATCCTTTTCATGTTTGCAAAAAGACAAACGAAGGCTTTACACGCGAAATCAGCGGAACCTTTTCTCGTAGTTTTTGTGACGACATTCCTCGCCAGCTGGAAGACTTCGTCGACGAGTTGGTTAGGTAAAAATGACTTCGCCGTCGAGACGAGTAAATTTTGTATATCCGCGCGCAACGCGTTCTCCTCATCCATATTTGATTATTATGATTACGAATACTTCTAATGCGCAACTTTTACGCTTTACGCTGTCATAAGATGTGAGATTGTGCGAAGAAAGGAGGAAGGGAGGACAAGCGAAGACTGAACGACATGTAATAATAAATAAGTTGTATAAGTAGGGGTTTGTTTGTCTGTTCTGGAGTCGTTTTGCGGCGAAATCGAAGCGCGAAAGAAAGTTCAAAAAATCTCGTTTTTGCCTGCATTTCAACGGAGCGCGCATTCTGAAAACACATATTCATGCATGCATATGCGCATCGTCAACAGTAGTGAGACGAGGAGAAGAGCATAAAAGGAAGGAGTTGTATTTCGTTTCAACGAGTTTCTTTAATCATGTTGGGGTCTTTAGACGAAGCGGCGGAATTCATCGCTTCGTCGAGAAGAGAACAAGAAGAAGAACAACTCGCTGGTGGAAACGACGCAGTGCACGAAGAAGGCGTTGATAACGCAACGAGGAAGAGAGGAAAAGGTTCCTTGAAGGGCGTGAAAAGAGGGCCGTACAAAAAAAGGAAGTTGGCGTCCACGACGACGACGACGACGACAACGACGATGAGAAAGGACGACGAGAACGAGACGAGGAGTGAGAATGAGAAGAAGAAGAAGAGAAGTTTGAAAACTTTAGAAGAGAGAAGAGAGAGAAGAAAACGCATGAACGCATCAATTGATGCAAAGCTGGAAAGAATGCGACAGAGAAAATTGCTGGAACCTAAGAAGGTAATGAGTGCGTACAAAGCGTTTTCTGAGCACGATCCGCAAGCGAAACTTTGCAGACGTGAAAATCCGCTGCTGTCAAACCCGGAGAAATATTCGAAGTTGCGCGAGCTTTGGCATGTCGCATCAGACGAGCAGAGGGCAGAAGCGGAAGTGCACGTGAATCGAGACGAGCTGAGATATCAACGGGAAATGCAGACATATAAATATAAACGAGCATTCGTGCAGATTTCTGAAGCTCTTTTAAGAGGTGAACGTGAAGCCGCGGAAGCGCCCAAGCCTCGTAAAGGTTATTTTTTGTTTGAGAGTTCAGAGCGTGCGATGTCCGAAACAGTAAAGCATTCTAAAGATCTCTCCATCAAGTGGAAAGCAATGACACAAGAGGAAAGAGACACATTCAATGCTGATTTTACAACTCAGCAACACTTGTATAACAGCATGCTCCCAATTTTCGAGAAGAAGAGGAGACTTTTAAAAGAAGAAGATGAAGATGAAGACGAAGATCGAGTTGGGGAGGAGAACGACCCGCAGAAAGAAAATCAAGTAGAAAAGCAACAGCAAATAGGAATAGAAACGAAAAAAGCAAAATCAGGAATGAGCGAACGTGCGAATGCGGAACTCCGCGCGCGTTTCGAGAGAGCTCGAGGATTGGAATTTTTATGTGATGTCAAGTATACGCTCCCTTCGTTAGGATTGGACGAAAGTGATAAAGGAAAAAGAAGAAAATACAAAGATGCGATGGAAAAGGAAACTGGAATTGTTAACCTCGATCGAATGAAAATAGTGCCAAAGGCGCGGAGCGAGTTTGGGCAAGAAATACTGAAAAAAGAAATCGATGATTTGAGCGTAACTCCTTCGATGCGAGCTCTCTCGGGCAAATGTAACCTGGACGCCTCGAGTTTGGCAAAAATAGTCGTGCTCGGAAAGAAAGGCGGCGTCATCGATTTCGATAAGCTTAAATCATTCATCGAAACGAGTGAGAACAACGAGAAATTAGATGCAGCGTACGAGAAATACGTCAAATATAATCCACCAGATTGGGCTTCCTTTAAGGAGGAGCTTAAGCTGTAAGTTGTACTGTGCAGAGGTCGTTGCGCCGAAAGGTGCGACCTGACCGGGCAGCGCGTTTGAGCCTAGAAGTTATTATAAATATTAAGTTTTTGTGTGCTACTCTACAACTACTTTCGCCGCCGCTGGTTCTGAGGGAGCCTCGATGAAGGAGGCGTGTAGTACACGTACGGCACGTCCGGTTCCTCGCCTTCTTTCGATCGCATGCAATCTGTAAACGTCCTCCAAACTTTTGGCACTGTTAAAAACAAATTACCTCCCGCATACAAAGAGCAAATAACATCTTCTAGTCTATCGTTGCAACGATGCGGTTTAGCGCGCTTATCGGTATCGTAAAGCACCTGGCCTTGGTTTTTACGATACAGACCGTCCTTTTCATCGTGTGGGAACGGGTGCGAGGAGGAAGTGGACGGTTGTTCGTTTTCAGCCGACGAATTACGGCTCGTACTCCAGAATCCCATCGTTCCCGTCGAGCTCACACGCACCCCTAATTCAGTACGGCTCGAATTCTTCTCCCTCACCCTAAACCTTTTAGTTTACTACACTGTGAGCATGCCATACGTTTTTTATCCTTCTCTTTTCGCTCGCTTTCTTCTTCTTCTTCTTCTTCTTCTTCTTCTTGTTCAGCGCGGCAAAAGAGTTTGTGTGGAACGAGTGATTGCACAGAATGAATTGTTTTTTTTTTTCAACCGAGCGACTGACTTTCCGACACTTGACCGAGGAACACTCACTCGACTTTTTTATAATCAAACGTCGGCAAGTACACCACAAGTCACGTAACACGAAAAATCTCGACAAGACGACGACGTTTTTCGGCACAAAAAAAACAACGAGACGACACATCACAAGCGCGAAAGTAAAAGATCAGAGCAGAGAAGACATCTTGAGAGGATACAGTACTGACATATAATAAACAGCTCATACATATACATTATATAGCAATGAAGCAACGTCGCCATCCTTCTTCTGAATCGCCTTCTCCAGGGACAAACGCGAGTGCGCTGGCGCGCATTGAGAAAAAACAGGGAGGAGAAAAACGATCGGCGACAAAAACCATCGTTACTTTAATCAAGAACTGGAAGCCACGGACGACGCCAAAGCTGACATTCTCGTTGATTTTATACGCCGTTGGACTCTTCTTAGCATTCTTTGCCCGTCCACTTCCAGTGACGCCGGAACAGTTTGAAAAGTATGAGCAAAAACTTCGACTAATTGATAGCGACGATGGCGTAGCTGAAGCTCGTTTGGAGGCCGAAGACGCGTATCGATCGACGCGCATGGAGTTGTACGAAAGACAACGATTCGGTTGGCGATGGCGCGGTAGTTTCGAGAAACGTATAATACAAGAACTAAAAAGAAAAGAGAGGGAGCAATGGCGGGTTTTGAAAGCGTTGAACAAAGAGCGAGAGCGCAAGTTGCGCGACGCGAGAAGCGAGTTAGGTATTTGGAGTGAAGAAGGCGTGCGGGAGGCGAAGAACAAATTCTGGGAGAAGTATGAAGGTGGTAAAGTATTTGCTACTGAGCAAACGTTTTATGACGCATTCAACGCGTTGCTTAATGGTAGATCCGATGGTAAGTCCGACGACAAGGCTCTGGAGTTTATGATTCGTTGGACATTTAGGATTCTTATTAACTTTACCATCGGTATGTTTGGAGCAATCGTCGGTTTCATCTTTGCGTTGCCTTCAGTGATTCATGGATTCGGCGCTTCCTTCTTCTCCTTTGTGTTTTTTTTCATCCTTGCTGTGATTACTGCTATATCCGTGGTTTTGACATTGCTGGGTTTACTTTACGGCGGCGCTATCGGAGGCATCGTCGGAATCGTTAATGTCGCGTCAAAAAACGCTTTGCGCTTGGAAGCGAAAAAGAAAGAGGAGATGAAACGTTTGCAAGAAAGACAACAAAGACAAGAAGGAAGGAACGTGGAAGAAAAATTCAGCGATTTGGGCGGTGATAATCGAGATCACATGGACTGATCAGATTGAAATAGATTGTAACTAAATGTACCGCTACAAAGCACGCGACGTCTTTCCCTCCTTCATCACACTTTAATTTTTATTTTTAGAATTTTTCTTCAAAACAAAGCGCACGAAATTTTTACTCTTTACGCTCTTCCTTCGCGCGCTTTTTAGGCTCGCAATAGTCGTCGCTCGGTCGCGCACGGAAACTTCTCATCACACACATGGCTATCGTCGACGTTTCACCGTTTCAGGATTGCGTTAGTCCAGCGACGTACCATCACACGCACGCCAAGGTGAACACAAGTCTAAAAAATACGACGACGACGACGAACAGTCAAAAAAAGAAGGACAACGAAACTGTTGCCGCTATAAATAAAGCGCATTTTCTACAGTCGCTTCCACTTTCACTTCAACCGCGACATAATCCGCGAAATACGCTCTTTCGAGAGTTTTACGATGCCGGTGAAATTCCCATCGCGGTAGCGCACGGAGGTGGTTCAAACGCAGTCACCTGGAGAGTCGACCCTGCAAGTTTAGATTATCACAGATATCTTCCGTTATTTTTCGATGGTATTCGCGAAATCGACCATCCGTACAGACTGCTTTCTGTGCAAGGCGCGAAACAGCTGTTAGCGGTTCGACCGGAAAAGGTTGCGGATGTTTTGCCGCAAGTGATTCTTCCACTGCAAAACGCGCTCAAAACTCGAGACGCGCCCATCGTAGCCGTAGCGATGGACATCTTGAGGCATTTGGCGACGTGCGAAAAATCAATCGGTCCGATGCTTGTTCCGTATTATCGACAGCTTCTTCCGATTTTAAACGTCTTCAGAAACTGTGACAGCTTGAAAGTCACGTTGAACGTCTTGAGCGACGGTTCCAAGCGCGATGGAAAGGAGTTGATTGGAAAAGGGCGCTCTGCGAAAACACTGCGCATTCTCGTGAAAGAGACGTTGCGAGTATTAGAAAGAGTCGGCGGTGAAGACGCATTGATCAATATCAAATACATGGTCCCCACTTACGAATCGTGCGTCTTAGATGCGGAGCGCTGAAAAATACAACTTCAAATGACATTACATTTTAATTAATTTTATTCATTTATCTTTACTGTACGGCACTGTACGTACATACGCTACAAGCAACGTTAAATCGGAAGGACGTTTTCTCTGCGGACTGCTATTTCACCTCTCGTTGTTGTATTGTCGTCTAGCTTTACCACAATTTCATTCCCATTTTCTCGCACTACGGTCGCCCAAGTTCCGTTCAGCGGTGCCTTTGTGCCAGATAAACCAGTCATTACGCACCGTTTACCAATCAAATGTGTGTGTGCAGACCTTCCTTCCCTTCCTCTTCCTCCTTCTCTTTCGCGGTGGTTACTATTCAATCCTCCAAAGAGGTTAAAACCAAAAATATACTTTAGCATGTTGATAACTTTCGTCGGTCTCAAGACGAGCATGCCCGCTAAAATGCCGCTGATGTGCACGATGAGATTTAAGGTGGATGGATTCATAAGATATAGTAGACCAACCTCTGTCAACGCTAATCGATGCGCTGGCACCTGCAACCCGAAGAACGAATAGTTGCCTCTTGGATTTTCACCTAATACTATCGTCTGTAACGCGAACAATACACCACTGCTACCGTACGTCGCCTTATAATACACATCTCCATCGAAGAGACCGCTGTGGAACAATGCACCAGCTATTAGTGCTGCAAATCCGTGCGTCAAAACGGACACCACGCAAAACAACAAAACGAACTTTTCCGCTCTCCCTCCTCCGTATCTTTCTTCGAGCTTGATGCCTTTGGTGAGCAAAGAGCTCAGATTATACGCCAAGTGCAGCTCGTCGCCGTGAATGAACCCGGAAAACAGTAACCTTTGAAATTCAAAATCTCGCAATATCTTCGCGGGAGAAAAGCACGCGCTTGATATGTCTCCGATGATATCGTTCAAGAGCGGGAACGCGTCAAAGTAATACGCAGCCATGACCGCCATAACTACCAGCGTTCCGTGAGGTTTGTTCGGGACCGCCTGGTATTGTTGATACATTCTATACACATAATAATAAAAGAATGGATTAATACCTCCTCCTCTTCTGCCTCTTCCTCCGTACCCTCCATCCGCGCGAAACATCTTCTTTACTTTTGATTCTGCTGTTTTGTGAAGCAGCACCGAGGCAACGCGCATTTTTCTTCTTTTTTTTTCTATTCTTCATTTTTTCCCACACACCCTCGTTTTGGGAACGAACGAAGAAAAAACATTTCATTTAGAAGAAACGGACGATGGATCATCAAGACTTTAAAGAGGTTGTCTTGACCAAGAAACGACCGACTGGGAGCGGTACCGGCGGTGGAACGCTCAAGGATCAAAGAGCGGTAGCAAATGTGCGCATTCTTTTCTTCTTCTTCTTCTTCTTGTTCAATAAATAACGCCCAAAAATGTATTTTTGCTGACGCCGACTCTCGACGTTGCCTTTCTTTCTTTTATCTGTTCCATATCAATGACAAACAGGCATTGAGACAAGGATTGAACGTCACCGCGGTAAAGAAAGACGTTTCGAACGTGAATAAAGCTGGCCCAGGGCGTAACGCGTTGAAGCTCGAAAACGAGACCGAAGAGCTGACGCACAAGACAGTCAATGCGGAAGTAAAGAAGGCCATCATGCAAGGTCGTTTAGCGAAAAAGTTAACGCAGGCGCAGCTGGCGCAGCAGATTAACGAACGCCCACAAGTCATTCAGGAATACGAATCTGGTAAGGCTATACCGAATCAACAGATTCTCGGGAAGTTGGAGAGAGTTTTAGGTGTAAAGTTACGAGGTAAAGGAATGAGATAAACTCGGGGAGAGAAGCTTTGCTCGGGAAAACAAAACAAGAGTCATTTTCATTTCACTACTATTCAAGTACGTACGTTCGAATACACATTGCCACGCCTATAGACGAAACTTAAGCGTGCCCCAACTCTATAATTTTTGGAAAGATAATCTGTAAAGCGTGGGCTACGAACGCGCAGAAAACGAGGAAGGAAACAACCGTCCCAACCGTGAAGACGTCAACCCATCTTTCGTATCGAATCGTTCTTTCACTCGGTTTGAAATCTTTGAGCTTTTCCATTTTATCCTCGTGATTGTACGCGTTCGCCCATTCATCTGCCCACGAGTGCCTGATGGCTTCGGCAAAATCCTCGAACACTGGGTAACTATCGCTATGGATTACGGAAGAATACGCAACCGGTAACACGTGGTTTCGCTCGGCTGCGAAACGTTTTTGCGACAACACTTTCTCTTTTCCCGCGCAAATAATTATTTGAACAGGAAGTTTCCTAGAGTGAGCGTATCTCAACATCCCGCGTTTGAGTGGTAAACTGTGCGGTTTAATATTTCTCGTCCCTTCTGGGTAGCACAAGAAACCCGGGAAATACTGTTCGAAGCGAGACCAGTGCTTATCTATGCTATTGTTTAATTCTTCGTAACCGCCTTTTCTGTCTCTTCGAAATGGAAACACCGCACCTACAAAGACGGCTGGTACCATGAAAACCGGGAATACGTACATCACGAGCATTCTCGACAAAGTAAATGACCGACCTTCGCACAAGGACATGTCGATGAAGAAATCCGCCCACGCGCGATGATTGCACAGATAGACACACTTGCCATCTCTATAAAGTTGTCTCTGCGAGACGATTTTAAACCGGACGTTCATGACGTTTGAAGTCATAAAGTCAGCCCATATCTGCGTAATTGGTGGTCGTATCTCCTTTGAAAAGTTCCAAACGCCGTGGAGCGTTCCTCGCGTGAGCAAAGAGAGTGGATAGGAGAACGCGAGAATCGGAAACGCAATCAAAAGAGCGATGAGATTTACACCTTTTTCCAAAAGACTTCTGCTGTCGACGTATTTGTCTCGCGAAGAGCCCGGACTCTCGAGTTTTTTCGTTGGAGAAGAAAGCACCATATTTCAGTACAGAGATGGTTCGCTAGTTTTCTCTCTCTCTCTCTCTCTGTGTATGTTAGTGTGTGTTTTTCTTTTGTTTATTCGTGCGTGTGTGATATGTGACTTGTGGTGTACTGACGACGACGCTTGAAAAAAAACACACAAGGAGGAGGATTTCATCATCAGAAGAAGAACGCCTGAGTAGACATACACACATCAAACATATAATATAAACAAACGCTTCGAAATGTCGTCCGAAATCGATGAAGACGAGATTGACGACTGGTTAGATTCTGACGAGAATGAAGATGAAAAGAATACGAAAGAGGAGGTCGAGAAAAGTTCAACAATAGAGAAAGATGATTATGCCGTTAAAAAGAAACAACGAGAAGAACAAGAACGCGAGAGGAAGATGAAAGAAAAAAAAGACGCAAAAAGAGAACATCAGGAGATTGAAAGGCAGAAACGAGAGTTAGCTGAAGCAGAGGCACGCCAGGCTGCTGAAATTGATGCAGCTCGGAGGAAAAAAGAGGAGGAAGGGGAAGAGGAGAAAAGGAGGGAATGCGAGAGAGCAAAACGAGAAGAAGAGAAAGCGCAAGCGGCGCAAAAAGCGGCTGAGGAAGCAGCTGCGAGAAGAGAAGAAGAGGAACGAGAATTGGCGCTTCGGTCGGAAATAGAGAAACGCGAACGAGATGAACAGATGAGAGAAGAAGCTGCTCGAGCTGAAGCCGACGACTTGAACGCACGCCGAGAATTACAGGAAAGTGAGCGAAGGCAGGCCTCGATGGAGGTAGAAGCTGCTGGAGAGATCGATAAAGAGCAGACGAATCGTCAACCACAAAACGAGTTCGACGAACTAGCGCAATCGTCAGCAATCGTTGGCGGCTTGTTTGGTAGTTTCAAAGCATTAAAAAGCGCTGCTTCGAAGACAGTTACCGCTGTGAAATCGCACGAATTCACTCGCCAAATGACGAGTGATATACGAGAACTTAGCAAACATATAGCGGGCGAAGATGTCGCTGCACCAACATCAGCAACACCAACATCATCACATGATGAGGATGACCGAGCAAGGCGAAATTCAAGAGATGAAGTGGACGCTCTAGAGATTGCTGAAAAGCTCGCTTCAAGAACGTGGCACGCGATCGGTGGTATTACAAACAAAGGTAAGAAATTAGCACACGACGTTGAAGGTTCGATCAAAGAAAAGGGATTGGGAGCAACGGCTGAGAAATACGGGAAAAGTGCTCTGTTCGGTATAGAAAAAGTTCTGTCGAACGCCACAAAAATAATAACTTCCGGGATTGAAGATGAAACGAGCGGGAATAGTCGCTTAGCGGAAAATCTACAAGAGTACGGCGCGTTTGAGTATTTAGATTCAATCGACATGAAAACGAAGGATGCTGAAGAAAAATTCAAAACATTGGATTTTGAGGCTGCTAATTTTATGGCAAAGGCCTGCGCAGATATCTTATCTCCTCCAGAAAGTCATGAAGTCGGATCTCCAATGAAAATCAATACGAATCAGGAATTTGAAGAGATGGATATGCAGCATCACGAAGCGGAAACCTCTCCCGCGAAGAAATCTGGAAAGATTCACGCGCAAAAGGTGACAGACTTGATTCACCGAGCCAACGCGCTTTTGAAAGAGGCGTTTGAAAACTTGGAAGACAATCCAACGAAGAAAGCGTTGAGTTTAATAGAAATAGCTGAAAGCGAGCTCGAAAGTGTGCGAGAAAGCGTGATAGTAGGTTTGACAGAATTAACTGTTCTCGGCTTACAACAAGTTGAGGACTTGAGCGAAGCTTTGGGCCAAAAAATTGACGTAGAGCTTTGGGGTTCGACGGTCGAATCCCGCGCAAAGTTTATTGAAACGAAAATTTCCAAGATTGAAAACGAACTGCGTTCTCTTAGAAATGCAGTTGCGACTGAAGTCGAGGTGTTGAAAGCCATCTCTACTCCTGAGAATGCCGGAGGAGGCATTCCTACAGTATCAGAGGTTGTCGCATCTCTCATCGAGGACATTGATAATGATTTACAAGAGTGCTTGGATATTTTCGAGGACGCAAAAGGCATGATCATACCAGCAATTGTAGTCACTTGTTTGTAATAGTAATCGCACGCACACAGTAAGAAGGATTCGGACATTTGGCGAAT
>Ga0255769_10003071_pt1 | contig 17235 bp, 16 predicted proteins | sample 041ome_9_FD_179637 | JGI IMG/M metagenome (GOLD analysis project Ga0255769, IMG submission 179637) | Coastal salt marsh microbial communities from the Groves Creek Marsh, Skidaway Island, Georgia - 041413US metaG (version 2) | ecosystem: Environmental > Aquatic > Marine > Intertidal zone > Salt... | reverse complement strand
AAGCCAAGCTCAGCGAGATTCACAGCAACATTACCCGCACCGCCCGCGCGGTCCTCTTGGCCCGTCACACTGACCACCGGCACAGGAGCCTCCGGGCTCACGCGGCGGCTCGCACCGCTCCAGAAGCGATCAAGCATCACATCGCCAATTACCGTGACACTGCCGATGCTCATGTCGGGTAAAGCTGACATCAAAGGGCCTCTTCTCTACTATTCGATGATGCTAGCACGGGCGCAGCTACTGACTCTGTGGACAAATAGCGCTGTGCGGCGTTCATTACCGCATCGGGGGTCAGCGCAGACATGCAGTCGAACGCCCCGCCGCAGGTGGGGCGCCTTCGACAGGGTGAGCAGTGCAACTCAGCGTAGAGAATGTCGCCCTCTCTCCCCGGCACCACGCGATACGGGCAGGTCGATCCAAACAACGCGACCACCGGCACACAAAAGGCCCAACCCATGTGTGTCAGGCCGGTGTCTACGCCGATGACCAGATCCGCATAGTCAACCAGCGCAGCGCTCTCTTCCAGCGAACAATCCCCGACTTTGCTTTCCACCGACTGCCCGGCAAAGATCCGCGTCGCTGCTGGCCGATCCGACGGCGCTCCCAGTACCACGACGCGCCAACCCTTTACGAGTGCGGTGTCTGCCAGCGATCGCCAATGCGCCTCTGGCCAGTGTTTCTGTGGGCGAGTCGTGAACGGGCAGAACACCACATAGGGGCGCCCATCATGACCCCGCTCGGCGAATTTCCGCGCCCCCTCTGATAGCGGCACCGTCATGGAGAAATCGTCAGTCTCCAGACCAATGTACTCGGCAAGACCGCGATACTCAGAGCTGACGGTGGGCTCAAGATTCTTTGCGACTCGCTCCGTTAGCAACCACCCCGTCGGCTCTTTTGAACGGAAACCGATTCGTGTCTTCGCTCCAGTCATCCAGGCGAGCAATGCGCTTTTTAAAAGCCCCTGAACATCCAACACCAGATCGAATTGATGTGCTCTGAGCTTTTTACGAAAGCTCAAGACCTCGCGACTCAGTCGCCACAGACGACCCCGCCGAAGTAGCTCCCGCCATTCGTTGCGCGGCCAGATCAACAGTTCTCTCAGTCCAGCGTGGTGCTGCAATAACGGTGCCACGGTGGACTCTGCCAACCAATAGACTTCCGCATCGGGGCGGGCACGCTTGATCGCATCGATCAGCGGAGAGGCGAACACCACATCGCCAATGGCGCTGAGGCGGATCACCAACACTCGCTGGAAAGCTAAGTCTGGAATGACGTTTTCAGCCGCGCTGTGCGTCATTGACAGGATCCAACTCCGGCTGCGGCTTGATATCTCGGTCGAGCGCGATCAACAGCGCCAGCGTCAGAAACAGAATGTTGCCGTTGAAGTAGGAGTAAAAGGACACCGAGCTGTTCAGGGGGAACAGGGCCAAAATGACCACCAACGAGCTCAGCGCAACTTCTGGGCGCGAATCGAAAAGTCGCCGCCCCAGAAAGACAAAAAACAGCGCATAACCCAAAAGCCCGGGGATACCGGTATCGACCGCCACCTCGAGCGCGTAGAGATGTGGATGCCATCGTTCGGAAACGGGCAAGACATTGATACTTTCCATCGAGACCACCATCGAGCCCCAGCCACGAATGCCGACGCCATTCATCCAGTGCTCGGTGAACCCCTGCCAGGCCGAATTCCAGAATATCGGCAGATAGTCGAATGCCTTATAGGCATCAGATGCCGCTTGGCCGGCGGCCGAGGCGCTGAATGTATCGCTCAAAATCAGGCCTGACAGCGCCGCAAGGGAGAACGAAAATAACAGTGACAAGAGCCATGGCGTGACCTGCACATCAGACTCCAATCGACGGAGAATAAAGGCATAGCCCGCCAGAGCAGCCAACGCGTGGATCATGGACGCCTCATTACCGCTCATGACAATGGCGGCGAATAGGGGCAGGGCCAGGATGCTGTTAAGCGGCGTTGAGCCGGTGCGGCGCAGCGCCTCTAGATAAAAGGGCGACAAAATTGCGAGTGTCGACCCATACCCCATGCGCAGACTGCCCGTAACGAGGGTATCGCCAGAATCGAGTTCGATCAGCGGATTACCAAATACGCTGTAGCCCGTAAGCAGCTGCACCAAGCCATCAACCACCCACAGCATCATCACCGCGCCCACCAAAGACATCAGACGGGCACTCTCTGACCGGTCGAGCTTAATCTGGAGCAGCACCCAAACGGCGAAGCCATACGAAAGAAAGCGCACGGCCCCTGAGAGTGACCGCTCAAAATTGATGGCGTCGAACAGAGAGAAGATTGCGGGTAACAAAAAGCAGGCGAGCACTATCCAGAATTTACGCACACCATCGGTAGCAAGAAAATCGCGCGGGCCTCTCGCGAAGATAATCAGACCGACCAAAGCCATCAGCCAGATAAACTGCCTGGTTGCAGAGGACAAAGACAGGGTGAAAAACAGAAACACCCAGATAATCGACGGTGAAAGGTCAGAGAGTCGTTGCATCAAAGCCGCCGCGCACCACAGCTGGTGCACAGCATCCGTTACCTGAACACATTGAGTGTATTGATTAGATGCACCCTTAACCAGCGGGGATGTGAATACTACGGACTCCTGACGCGTTGAATAGCCGCTTACCGAGCCTCTCTGAAATGCGCCCCCAAGGCCAAAGCCAGGGCCGGCCAGGTAATAGACCCTGTTGAGAACGAATACATCGATACCGCACTGGATAAGGGAAAGATCGCGAGGAGCGCGATACAGAAAAAAGTGGGCGACACACCCTGCCCGGCTGCGTTGGTGACCAGCATCCACCTCACCACCATTATCAGGAACAGCAAATAACCGAGCACGCCTAATACACCCGTATCGGTGGCGATTTCCAAAATGCCAAGATGCGGATGCCAGGTTCGCGACAACATGGCATCAGGAAAAAACTCTGACGCGGCAAGAATTGGATACATGGCGCTCTCAGCACCTCGCAGCCCCACGCCGTTCAACCAGTTTTCCGTAAACAGCACCCAACTGGCCTTCCAAAGTTCTGGCCGAAACGCCAGTGCAGCGTTCGCCTCCACCTCACTCGCACTGAGACTGCCGCCAAGGAGCAACAATCGCTCAGCGAGGTGAGGTACCAGCAAAATGGGGAGTACCAACCCCCCCACCGCTAAAACGACCACAAACACTGGCGTCCAATAATGATTCGAGGAACGACCTCGCACCCATAGCGCCCCACAGAGCATCGCACTCACCACCAGCAGCAATGCCGAGTAACGACTAGCGCTGAGGGACACCGCCACCGCCAACAAGGGCACGGCCAACCACAACACAGGCAGGCGTCGGCCATGCAGGCGGATTGTTTCAAACAGAAACGGCGATAACACCGCCAAATTGGGCCCGTAGTCGAGGCCCATTGAACCGGTGACTTTGTGTCCTTCTGGCAGCCCGGTAAAAAGCGGATAGCCGCTGAGACTGACGCCTCGCCACTCTTGAACAATGCCATCGAGACTCCAGACCACCAGCAACCCGGTCATCCATAGCACCGTGTTTGGCCATTGCGCCTCACTGGGCGAAAGTCTCAAAAAAAGAAGCCCGGCGAATCCGTATGCCGCGAACCGCGCCGCGGTCGACAGTGCGCGGTCAAAATCGACCGCGCCCGGCAGTGACAGCAGCCCCGGGAGCAAAAAACACAGCACCAACAGCCACAGCGCCGCGGCCCCCGGCTGTTGACGCCAAGCACCACGAGTCAACACGAGCAACACCAGCGACCCTATCGCAGCAAGCCATATGAGCAACTGAGTTGCTGACAGCACGCCGTAAAGCGCCACCCAACCCACAATCCACCAGGCGGTGATCATATCTCGGCATCGCTGGGACCACTGATCCAGAAGGGACTGCGCGCTGGGTGAGGTGGGCATGAAACGCTCTTAACATTCGCCAATGTGCTAGTTTAGCATCGCCTCTGACACTACCGCCTGCCGACGGCCAGTGCATTACTGCGCAAGGTCACCACCAACTAGCGACTGCGAAAAGGAACTGTTTCGAATCATGCTGCTATCGCGACGCTACCAGTTTTTATTCGTTCACATCGCCAAAACTGGTGGCACCAGCGTCCGCAACGCACTGCAGCGGTACCGGTGGCGAGATCCCTATTACGTTCCGCAGTGGATCGCCAGCAAGCTCAGTGGCGTCACCGGACACAGTCTGGGAATCAAGCTACCGCGGCACTGTAAGGCGATTACCGCTCAGGAAATGCTTCCGAGAGAGGTTTATCAGGGGCTGTTCAAATTTGCGTTTGTGCGCAACCCATGGGATTTGCAGGTGAGCTCCTACCATCACATTAAACGTGAGCGACCCCACCTGCTTGAAGACAACGAATCGTTTAGTGCGTTTTTGCAACGAAAATTAGATCCAATGCGTGAGTGGCAATACCACATCGACACTTCCATCACCCCGCAACTGGACTACCTCGTCGATTTGCGCGGCAACCAAATCGTCGATTTTGTAGGCCGCTATGAGTCGCTGCAAACCGACTTCGATCACTGCTGTGAGCGAATCGGTCTCCCGGTGCAGGCGCTGCCGCACAGACGACGAGCCGACGATCGGAGCGCTTATCGTGAGTACTATGACGACGAATCGAGAGCTTTAGTCGAGCGACACTTCGCCGCCGATATTGAAGCCTTTGGATACGAGTTTTAACGTGGCCACGGCGTGACCCGCGCCCTGTTATTTGGCTTCGACCGTTTCGGCGCTGTTGCTGTTAAAGGAGCGAGGGCACCTCACTCAATGCGGTGACAAACTGAATATCGGGCGCAGACGCCCCCGATTGTGCTGAATCCACCACTTTGAAGAGCCTCCCAACGCCAGCCGCCCTCCCCGCCTCAATATCGGAATCCTTGTCGCCCACCAACAGCGACGTCTTAACGTCAATGCCATGATCAAGAACCGCCTGCTGAATCATACCGGGCGCTGGCTTACGGCAATCACACTGCTGGCGGAACTCACCCTCCGCCTCGGTCGGATGATGTGGACAGTGATAAAACCCCGAGAGCGTGACACCAAGAGTGCTGTCGAGATGCTCTGCGATGGCTTGATTCAGCGTATGCAAATCTCTCTCGCTGTAATAACCGCGACCAATGCCCGACTGGTTCGAGACAATAATCAGCAGGTAACCCGCATCCTGAAGCTCGCGCAACGCCCCGGACGCCCCCGGCAGAAATTCAAACTGCTCCCAGGTGCTGACGTACCCGTGGTCAACGTTGATCACGCCATCGCGATCCAAAAATACGGCGGAGATCATGTTGCGAACCAACTCCCAACCCGCGAGTTTCCCCTCACGCCAACTCAAGCCCCTGCTCGATCAGTGCGCAGAGCAGGTGTACCACCACAATATGGCACTCTTGAATGTGCGCCGTGTCATCCGCGGGAGCGATCACGGTCGTGTCACAACACCCCTTTAGCGCGCCGCCATCTCGCCCCGTTAAGCCAACAACCTCGCAGCCAAGAGCCCTGGCCTGCCCACACGCAGCCAGCACACTGGGACTCGATCCTGAGGTAGAGATAGCAATCAACACGTCACCCGCATTAGCCAATCCGGCGACCTGACGGCTAAACACATCGTCATAGCCATAATCGTTGGCAATCGCTGTAAGCGCCGACGTATCCGTGGTGAGCGCAACGGCTGCGAGCGCAGGCCGATCGGCAATAAATCGGCCTACCAGTTCGGCAGCCATATGCTGCGCGTCTGCCGCCGAGCCGCCATTACCGCAAATCAGCAATTTGTGGCCACTGGCTAATGCAGCGATGCAGCGCTCTGCTGCCTGCTGAATATCCCCTGTGGAGGCCTCTAGCTTGGCGAGCACCTTCTGGTGCCCATCAAGATACTCACTAATAAATTGCTGCACGCTGTCTCCCGTGAATGATTACTCGCGAGCACCGCCAGACCAAAAACTGGCTGAGGGCAGATGGTAACAGCGAATCCGCCAGCGGGACTCTATTTAGTCCCGGATCTGCGTCACTGCCTCGATCAGAACAACGCTAACTATGGGCGTCACCCGCCAAGCGACTGGCAAAAGGTCGGGCCGTCACGCCGTGAACGACCAAGCTGATGCCCACAGTCAGAATCGTCACCGCGACCACAGTGCCTGCCTCAGGAATCTGCTCCGACCAGACGATGGTGGCAAAGGCCAAACTCGCTAACCCGCGTGGCCCGAACCACGCCACGAAGGCTTTGTTCGCCATCGGTTGACCCGTTCCAGTGAGAGAGAGAATGATTGGCATCATGCGGATTACCGTCAAACTAAGGACTGCATAAATGACCTCGCTCCGACCAACGTGGGGGAGCGCTGCCGGCAACAGCATCATGGCGAACAACACCCATGCTGTCATGGCCAGCACTTCGCCCGCACCCTCGGCGGGCAATAACATCGCGTGCACATCCTCTCTCATCGCGGCGCGGAAACAAAGGCCCCCGACAAACGCGGCGATATAGCCACTGCCATGCAAACCCTGAGCCACCGCAAAGATGAGTATTGCCAGCGCTGGGACACTCATTCTTTTCCAAACATGCCCCAACCAGCCCGCCTCTCTCGCAAGCCGAACGACCTTGGCGGCAATCAATGACAAGACCGCCCCAACTGCGAGACCGATGCCGACTTCCTCTGCTAATAACTCCAGAGCAACACCCTCACCTCGAACTGCCGAACCCTGCTCAAGCGCAATAAAGAGGAGTAAGAACGGCACAGCCAGACCGTCATTGAGACCGCTCTCTGCACTGAGTCCCTCACGCAAGTGCGCCGGCACTCCCTGATTGGTGATAACCGCCTTCCCCAAAGCCGCATCGGTCGCCGCGAGCATGACGCCCAGAATGGCCGCCTCATATACGGAAAACTCGGGGAATAACATCATGGCTAGTATGGCGCCCAGCAGCATCGTTAGGGGCAAACCCAAAAGCAACATTCTCCCGGGAATCCGCCAATTCTTTCTCAACACACTCAGATTTGCGCTGGCGGCATCAACAAAGAGAAACAACGCGAGCGTCAGGTCAATCAGCAATTTGCCATTACCGAAATTGACAGAAGGATTGAACCACTCTAGGCCCAGGGGACCCAGCGCCACGCCGACTGCGACAAACACGATAGGGCCGGACAACGACAAACGCTCCACTTTTTCGGAAATTAGGCTGTAGACGAAGAGCAGCGCAGCAAAGCAAGCGAGTGCGAAGTACATGTTACTGACCCTGAAAAAGCGTTTGTCGGTGATCGTAAGCGAGACTGCCGCTGCCTTCTACGAAGCAAGCCAGCGTATACGCCTTCAGTGAAAGTGACCGTTATGAGCCCTGCGGGAGTGACCGTTAGGGTGAAGACCGCTCAGATATCCTTATGAGAGCAGACGTGAGCGTGAGGCTCCCTAACCCCTACTGATCCGCTCCGCTACGGAGCTCTTGCTCGCCCAGCTCTAGCAGCAGGTGAGTCACGGCATAGTCAGGAATTTCATCTACGGGGATCTCACGTCGGTGCTGGACCAGCATTTCTTCCGAGACCATGCCTTTGGCGCGCAAAATGAGCCGCTGCAAGCGATGCTCAATGTCACGCTCTAACGTCATTTCGGCCGTTCGGCGCTCGCCCGCAGACACATCCGCGCTCTGTAAAGCCGCCTTGCCCGCGTCCCGCAGCAATGCCTCCAACTTGGCACGCTGGGCCTGAAACTCACTGCGGCTACAAGTTGCCTGAGAACTCAGCTGATCAACTGATGTGGACTTGGCCATGACGCGCTCCATATGTTGGCTCATGGACTTTACGCGACATCGTCATGATTGGTTTTCCCCTGGCACGCTCGCCCTCCGCTGTGTAGCGTATCGTCAGTCGAGAAAATAAATGAGTAATCACCCTCAAAATACTGTTATTTAAAATATTAATTGAAGAATTAGGTGTGCTTTGCAAGCTCGGCAGACTCTGACACACTGGATCGACTTGACGGGGCGCGCCCTCAAAATAATGAAATCACGAGGCGATCATCTATGACCGGTAACACACCAGCACACCCACTGAAACGCAGTCCTCATAAGCTCAAGCTCGGTGTGTTTGGACTAAACGTCAGTAGCGGCTGCTCGATGACAGAGCGAACGGATACGCTCAAGGTTGAGTGGGATGAGTCGGTAAAAATCGCGCAGCTGGCGGAGCAGGCTGGTATTGAAGCAGTCATTCCCGTCGCGAGGTGGAAAGGCATGGGCGGCAAGGTGAACTTCAACCACCGCAACTTTGAAACCTTTACCTGGGCCGCCGGTTTAGCCGCTAAAACCGAGGAAATCGGCGTATTTGCGACATTCCATGTGCCCACCGTACACCCGGTCCGCGCTGCCAAAGAGGTGGCAACGATTGATCACATTTCTGGAGGTCGCTTCGGACTCAACATCGTTGCGGGCTGGAATGAACGCGAAATCGCCATGTTTGGTGTGCCGCAAAAAGAACACGATATGCGCTATGACGTCGCCGATGACTGGATTTCGCTATGCAAAGAGCTCTGGACCGTCGAAGGCGAGTTTGACTATGCCGGACCCCACTTCATCTCTCCCGGGTGCTACTCAGAACCCAAACCGCTGCAAAAACCGTGGCCGGCGCTGATGAGCGCGGGCAATAGCCCAAGGGGCCAGGAGTTCGCCGCAGCGCATGCCGACTTTAACTTTGTGGTGGCACAGGATATGGCTACCGCGGGTGACGTCGCCGCTAACGGCCGCCGTTTGGCAAAAGAGCGATTCAATCGGGACATGCAGATTTTTGGGCAGGCCTACATTGTCTGCAGAGAAACCGAGCAGGAGGCGCAGGACTTTGTCCGCGAATACGTCTACGACCGCGGCGACTGGGAAGGTGTTCGCAATCTTCTGGATGTGCTGGTGCCCAATTCTCAGAGCGCGCTTGGTGACGGCTGGGAGGCCATGGCCGCCAATCTGATCGCCGGCTATGGGGCCATCCCGCTAGTCGGTACGCCCGAGCAAGTTGTCGATGGCATGCTGGCCTTCTCCAATGCCGGGCTAGATGGCATTACCTTGAGCTGGGTGAATTACGAGGAGGGCCTGACCCAGTTTCGGGATACCCTCCTTCCGATGATGCAGCAGGCGGGCTTGCGCGAATAACAGCCAGACTGGCGAGATTGATCGGGCCGGTCAGGCTCGGTGCGGAGAGAGCACAATGAGAAAACTGGAAGACATGTCGATTTTGGTGACGGGTGGCGGCTCAGGTATCGGCGCAGACTGTGCGCGACGTTTCTGCAGCCAGGGGGCTAGAGTCACCATTAGCGGACGACGCCTCGAAAAACTCGAGGCGATCAAAGGTGAATTGGGTGAGCGATGCCATGTTGTTCAGGGCGACGTGACTATGCAGACTGACCGCGAGGGCATGCTCGCCGCCGCGGTTGAGCATGGTGGCAAACTCGATGCGCTCGTCAACAACGCCGCAAACATGTATCGACAGCCGGTAGACGGCTACACCGAAGATTTCTTGAAAGACGCGTTCGACACCAACGTGGTCTCGGCCATGATGCTGTCGAGTATGGCAGTGCCGCACCTTGAATCAACCCAGGGCGCGATCGTTTTCATTGGCTCCACCCATACGCGCCGGGCGTTTCCGGGCGCCTCGCCCTACGCCACGACCAAGGCGGCCCTTGAAGGCCTGACAAAGGTCATGGCCGCTGAGCTGGGACCTAAGCAAATTCGGACCGGCTGTATTCTGCCCGGCGCGGTCTCGACGGAGTTGAACCTTCGCGCTGGCTTATTCACAGCGGAGCAAGCCAAAGACCGCTATGAAGCGGTAGCCGGCTTGCACGCGCTAGGACGCATCGGCACGGGCACCGAAGTCGCAGAAGGGGTCGAATACCTCATTTGCGCCGAATGGGTAACCGGTGTGGCGCTAGAGGTAGACGGCGGCATTGGTTTGGGTGCATCTCATTTTTAACCTGTCTCCGCCGAGCCGCGCTGTTCTCGGCCGGCTGACGGCGCTGTCAAGACTCACTGTTGTTTTAGCAGTCAGTACCATTTCCGGTTGCGATATAGGTCGGCTGATACTGACCGCTGATCCTTGGGATCCCCCGCCGGCGCCCGCTATCGCCGGGGAGCCCCTGCCACGAGACCCCTGCACCCACGTGGTCGAGGAGCGTCAGCCACTATTTGGGGACCTGCATCTGCACACCTCGCTATCGATGGATGCCAACTCCCTCGGTACCCGCACCCTGCCCGACGACGCCTACGCCTTTGCCACCGGCACGCCGATCGTCCTCTATGGCGGCGCCCCAGGGGCTGAGTCAAAAACGATTCAAATTGACCGGCCGTTGGATTTCGCCGCGGTCACTGATCACGCAGAGTGGATGGCCGAGGTGTCACTGTGCACCACACCGGGGTCCGGGTCCTACGACAGCACCGGCTGCGCCATTTATCGCGGCGAAGAGGAATCTTTATTAGCCAAAGCCTTAGGGGCGAAGGGCTTTCGGGCGCGCATCGGCGGTCTGATACAAATTGGGGGCCGCCGAGAGGACGTCTGTGGCGAGGACCTCGCAGCTTGTCGCAAAGCGCTTGGCAACGTTTGGCAATCGGTGCAGGCGTCAGCCGAGCACTGGTATGACCGATCCTCGGACTGCAGCTTCACCACGTTCCATGCCTGGGAATACAGCCGCTCACCCCAATCTACCAAGATCCATCGCAACGTCATTTTGCGCAACGAGATCGTGCCAGAGCTTCCCATCTCTGCTTTGGAAACACCCATAGAAATGGACCTTCGCCGTCAACTACTTGAGCAATGCAATGAGTCTGACTCTGGCTGCGAGGCCATCGCCATTCCACACAACCCTAACCTCTCCAATGGTCAGCTGTTTCGCGCCGAATACGCCGCACTGCCACTGGCGCGACAGCGTGAAGAGGCGGCCCTGCGCGCAAGACTCGAACCGGTGGTCGAGATGATGCAAATCAAGGGTGAAAGTGAATGCCGAAACGGCATGTATCAGGTCCTGGGCGGTAATGATGAGCTCTGCGAGTTCGAGAAGATTCGTGACTTTGGGCAACCTGAGCTGTCAGATTGTGACGAGGGACAAAGCAAAGGTGCGCAGGCGGGTAAAGGCTGCACCAGTCGCAACGATTACGTGCGCTACGCGCTGATCGACGGCTTGAGAGAGAAAGAACGCCTCGGCATTAACCCGTACCAATTTGGGTTTATCGGCAGTACGGACTCTCACACCGCCGCGCCTGGCGCCGTCAGCGAGTACGAGCAGCCCTATAAGTTCGGCACGACTCCCGAACAAAAACTGACTGTGGGTGGCCGCCCCCGCGCGGTTGCATTCCAGAATCCAGGCGGACTCGCGGGCGTGTGGGCCGAGGAAAACACCCGTGACGCCATTTTTGACGCGCTAAAGCGCCGCGAGACCTTTGCCACCAGCGGGCCGCGTATTGCGCCGCGTTTTTTTGGCGGCTGGCACATCCCGGCAGATATCTGCTCAACCCCCAACCTGGCCAAAGCCGGTTATCAACATGGCATTCCCATGGGTGGCGTGCTGGCTTCCAAAACCAAACCAGATGCGCGACCACGATTCGTTGTTGCAGCCAATGCCGACCCCGGCACGGTCGGCGCGCCCGGACACCCTCTTCAGCGGATTCAAATCATCAAAGGGTGGGTCGGATCCGATGGCTCGTTTCATCAATCCGTTATCGATGTGGCCGGGAATGCTGACAACGGCGCCACCGTCGATCCCTTGAACTGCGAAGCTGAGGGAGAGGGCTTTGCTACCTTGTGCGGAGTCTGGGAGGACTCAGCGTTTGATCCACAGCAAGATGCGGTCTATTACGCCCGAGTGGTCGAAAATCCGAGCTGCCGGTGGTCAACGCGAATGTGCCTGTCGCTACCAGAGGACCAGAGACCCGATGGGTGCGACAACCCACGCATCCCAAAGGTTATTCAGGAGCGCGCCTGGACGGCACCCATCTGGTTCGATTCAAGCCGGTAAACAAGCACTTCGCGCTGTTATTCATGTGTCACTTTGAATCAGTGATAGAGCATGCTTAGATACTGATTATTGACTGGGGGACGTAACATGCAGCTATCCAACGAGCTTTTCTTCGCTTTATTCAGCATTGTCATGGTGGTCGCGGTGGTTTGGTTTATGCGCAGCGCCAGCCGTTTTAAGGCCTGGGCCAAAAGCCGCGACGAGAAAAACATGGATGAGTGATCTCTTAATGAGATTGCTGAAGCGCCCGTGCGGACCGATTTGCGCGGCAGTCCTCACACTCTCAGGAAGCCCGCTCGCTGACACCCAAGACCCCTCCGACTGGCAAATAACGAGGCCTGAAGCAGTCGACCTCTCCTCTGAGGCGCTATCCGCGATTCATCAAGATATTGAGAACGGCCGCTACGGATATATCGATGCCTTTCTGGTAGCACGCCATGGCAGCTTGGTCTTTGAGCGGTATTACGAGCACGACTACCCTTCGATATATGAACAAGAAGCCGCGACACCGGGCGCGCTGGTCGTAAACGACCCCAGCGGCCCCTATAACTACTTTAACCCTTGGTGGCATCCCTACTATCGGAATACGGCACTGCACTCCATGCAGTCGGTCACCAAATCCGTCGTGTCAGCGCTGGTGGGTGTCGCGATATCCCGAGGTGAATTCCCCGACCTCGACACGCCTGTGCTGGAATTCTTTGACGAAGCCGGCGTGCTGAATATTGATCAGCGCAAGCGCACTATAACGCTGCGTGATCTGCTCACCATGAGCGATGGTTTGCTGTGGGATGAAAGCCTGCCGTACAACAACCCCGCTAATTCATTTGCTGTGATGACGAAGGCGCACGATTGGGTGAAATACACCCTCGATTTGCCGATGGGTAACGAGCCGGGTCGCGGCTTTAACTACAACAGCGGCGCCACACTCATCTTAGGCCACATCTTCCGCCTCGCGACGGGCATCGACATAGAAGAATATGCGGTCGAGCATCTGTTCACGCCACTCGGTATTGACGACTACTTTTGGGACAGAACGCCATACGGGCTGACCGATACTCAAGAAGGCTTGTACATCTCAGCGCGAAGCCTCGCCAAAATCGCGCAGCTTTTTCTGCAAAAAGGTTGGTGGCAGGGCGAGCAAGTCATCCCGGCCACATGGGTGGAGGAATCCATTGCGCCACAGTACCCCACCGGCGCAGCGGGAGACGAGGCCTACGGCTACCTGTGGTGGTCCCAGCCTTTCACTTATGAGGGAGAATCGCAAAGGGCTTACTTTGGTAAAGGGTTTGGCGGGCAACGACCTATTTTCCTGCCGGAGCTGGACTTAGTGATTGTGCTCACAGGCTGGAACATACTTCCCGGGCAACCCTTCTTTCACGCCATGGAGGCGATCGAGCGGGTTACTAATACGATTATCATCCACTAACGTGCGGGCTTTCGAACCCAACCGAAATAACGGCAGACTAACTGACCAGAGGCCCGCCTTGTCTCATCGGCATTGCGGGCATGCGATTGTCGACACAGTCTATCGGGCCGCCCATCGCCGAGAGCAATACCATGTGCAGAATCCTATTCGCCGCCTTATGTTTCATAGCCACCGCCGCGTCAGCTGATTCCGCGTTACAGGGTGCCTGGGAGATCGCCAGTACAACTTATGACGACGAGGTCATAAACCTGCGAGAACCTCGTCAAATTAAAATATTTACGGCAGAGAGAGTGATTTACACCTATTACTACGAGGTATCGGAGCAGCTGCCGCACTACCTCTCTGTTGGTCATGGCACCTACTCCTACGAAGACGGACTACTGAGAGAAACCATCGTAAACCACTCAAATCCCAATCTAATCGATCAAAGTTTTGAAGTGACTGTCTCGGTGAGCGAGGACGAAAACTCCTTTACTCAAGTGGTCGACTTGGGCAAATACGTGCTACGAGAGACGTGGACCCGCATCGAGTAGGACGCCAGCGTCGCAGTGCTAGGCCAAGGGGAACGCGCCGAATGCAGACCTGAAAACATAGCCATTCCCATTTTCAGTGTCTCGAAAATTTTTCGGGACTTCGACTCGCGAGGCCAATAGGCAGACTGAAAGTCAACACGGTTTCACTCGCGTAAAGTCCATGCTTGCACTTCGGAGTATTGCATTTAGACTGACTTGCGCGGCATGTTGCCCGCGCTGATTCACACAGGGGGTAAAAATGAGATTCATCGCTGCTTTCTTCATCGCATTGGCTTCGTCTCTTACGGTAGGTCAAGAAATGACCGAGATGCGGTCAGAATTTTTTTATTGCACGCTCAACGATGGCAAGACGATGGAAGACGTGAGAGAACAAAGCAAGCAATACGGCGAGTTCTCCAAAAAGAACGGCACTCATTACACACAGGCTATCCTGATACCTATGCATGCTGGTGAGACGGACTATGACTACATCACGTGGGGCACATGGCCTGACGGTAAGGCGATGTACGACGAGTGGGGGTCTTTCGCAAATAATTACGACAGCGCAGCTGAAGAGGTGACTGGCGGCGCCGCGGGAACCTGCAGAAACAGTATTGCAACTTTCTTCAACCTGGTTGCACGTATCCCCATGGATGCTGCGGAGCGTGATAAAAAACGCCCCGTGCAGTTCTCAAGATGCTCTCTCAATGAAGGCGTGACTTTAGATGAAGTCGCCGCACAAGAAGTTAAAAATGTGAAGCAAATGGAGGACGCTGGCTTTAAGGGTCTAGCCATCGCTTATCACGTGCCTTACATGGGCTTCGCAGAACCTGACTTCGACTTCGTAATGAATTACTACTGGTACTCGTTCGATGCTAGAGCTCATTCGGCACAAAATTTTGGCTCATTTGCGGCCGAAAACCCTGAGGGCCAAGCAGCAATGGAAGAGTTAGTCTCCTGTGAAGGTAGCAGTTCTTTTGTCTTTGAGACGATGTTTAACAACTTGCCAGATACCGAGGGATAACCCACTAGTCAGGCGCGACTTAAGCAGCGCCGTAGCGCAATAAAAAAGGCCACCCTCGAGGTGGCCTTTTTTATTTGGTGGCGGAGAGGGAGGGATTCGAACCCTCGATACGTTGCCGTATACACACTTTCCAGGCGTGCGCCTTCGACCACTCGGCCACCTCTCCGTGGGCGCGGAGTTTAGCACAGCGGCACCGCCGAGCTAGCTCAACCGCGAGCTAGAACGACGTGCCGATCTCAATGCTGAAGTGATATTTCTCAGATGACTGCGGACCATTCAAATCGAGATAAATCGGTTGTGCGTAAGAGGCCTCTGCGTACCATCCCCTAGCTAATGGAACCCTCACAACAGCGGTCAGGTCTACCTGTTCGCCGCCGAAAGCACTGGGATTGGTAACCGGCGCCGGGTAAGGAAAAGCAGGTATCGGCACACGCAGCGACGCATCCTCCCCATCAATATCATCCCGCCAACGGTAATCCAGTCGAACGCCGGGTGTGAAGGCAGACGCGCCCTTCCACATCAACCAGCCTCCCAGACTGGCCTTGTTGCCGAGCCGGTAGTCTCGGTCGTTTTCACCGGTTCTCAGGGTAAAGCTGCCATCAACGCCCCAGTCCCACTGCGCCTCATATTTTCGAAAACTCACGAACAACGGGAAGTCCCAAGTACCTGAGCCCAGCTGCATGGTGTAAGGCAGTTGCTGGTTGCCCGGCGCCCGGGGCGTGTCGCCCTCTTCGTCGATCGACCCGGTTGGCATGCTCACACCGGCACCCATTTTCCAAAGACTGTTGAGTGACTGACTCACAATCGAATCGACCACCAAAGCAATATCACCAACGCCCTCTGAACTGATATTGAAGGCGTCATAGCCCGGAGTAATCGAGATGTGATCGGTGCTCTGCATGACAAAGGGCAACTGCGCGCGGAGCGTTGTCACCTGCGTCAGGTCATAGGCAACCCGAATCGCCTGCACTTCCTGCGTGATTTCAGTGGGCACCACGGGGTAATTATTTTCAGTGCGCGGGTCGACGCCGGGTGTGAACAGCACCTCATCATAGGAAACGCTGTGGGTACCCAGGTAATACTCGTCGTATTCAGAGATCGCATAGGTATAAGACAGATGCCAGCGATTTTGCGTCTCGGTACGATCCGCTTCACTGACAACGTTGGCGTCGAATAACTCCTCAATCGAGAGATCCAGCAGGTCAGTCGGCACCGTCTGCGCCCATGCTCCCGCATGAAAACTACCTGCAAAAAAAACGCCCATAAACGCAGCTGCACACCACGCCCAACTCATCTTTGTCGCTCTCATATCACACCCCGCGTCTTAACCTTCAGCTAACTCCCTGCTTCTTTTCCAGACAAGCATCCAAAACTTCCCTCAAATCCTCCGTTCTGATCGGCTTGGTCAAGTAATCGACCATGCCTTCAGCCATATACCGCTCGCGATCTCCGCTCATGGCGTGCGCGGACAAACCGACAATGTCGCAGCCCGCGTGCAAGCCCTCGCCAGACTGAAGAGTGCGTATTTGACGTGTCGCCTCCAGCCCGTCCATTTCCGGCATCTGGATATCCATCAAAATAAGATCAAACTTGCGTGCTTTGAATGCCTCGACTGCTTCCAGTCCGTTGGCCGCGACGGCGATCTCAATACCCCACTTAGCGAGCAGCTCTCGAATAATGAACTGATTGACCTCTGAGTCCTCTGCCACCAGCACCTGTAAATCGTAGGTAACAAGCAACGGATACTCTGTCGCACCCGCGGTGGGTGCAGAAGCTGAAGCGGCTGGATTCGTCAGGCGCTCTAATCTCGCTGACTCTTTTACCTCGGCTCCATGCTCGGGCACGTCTGCCGCCCACTCTTGAAGAGTGTTGTCACCCGGCACCTCTATGGGCAATTCCACCCAAAACAGGCTTCCATCCCCATGCCGGGACTCAAAGCCAATCCGCCCACCCATCAGGCGAACCAATTGATCTGTGATAGCAAGTCCTAAGCCGGTGCCACTATGGGCACGGGTGAGACTGACATCAGCCTGGTAAAACTCGCCAAAAATCCGCGTTTGATCATCGGGATGAATACCCGGCCCGGTGTCCGCGACGGTAAACCGGAATTGCTCGCCCTCATCCGAGTCGGCAAGACCCGCCATAACAGTAATGCTGCCCTCATCGGTAAATTTCACCGCGTTGCCAATCAGATTGAGCAGGATTTGCCGGATTCGACCGGGATCCCCGACAACGACAGCAGGCACTGCGGAATCAACAGTGAAACTCAGCACAAGCCCTTTTTGCGATGCG
>Ga0255769_10003058_pt1 | contig 17295 bp, 9 predicted proteins | sample 041ome_9_FD_179637 | JGI IMG/M metagenome (GOLD analysis project Ga0255769, IMG submission 179637) | Coastal salt marsh microbial communities from the Groves Creek Marsh, Skidaway Island, Georgia - 041413US metaG (version 2) | ecosystem: Environmental > Aquatic > Marine > Intertidal zone > Salt... | reverse complement strand
GCGCTACAATCGTTGGCTGGGCAACTGAATTCCGCTTCGCACGTTTTCTTCGACGCCGGCCACGTCGACAATTGCAGTTCCGAGGCGCTGGCGCAGTAGCCTCGGCACGGTGGATCCAAGCAACTCAACTCGCACCAGGAGCAATCGTCATTGGTTCCAGCGGCGCACGATTTACAATCCGGACGCCAGCCGCACCCTTCTTTGGCGCCCCAAAAGGAAAACTGGTATACGCTCGTTCCCGTGTTCACCGTTACGGCAGCTTCGACTGAAAAGTGAATAAAGCGAGCTCCTTCTACGTCTGATGCTGTCCCGGCGCACGCACCTGGTTTGGTGACCGCGGCGATCTCATTCAAATCTCGAAAATTGTGCGTTTTGATGCACGTTTTTGGCGACGAGCACGTCGTGCCGCGATAAAAGTATTCAATACCGTAATCAGTGTGCATTGGATATTCAGCCAAAGACGAAGCTTGTACGTTTACGTTACCATCGACGACCATTTGAGCGTAGGTAAAGCCAAGCGTTTCGAACTGATCGACCCGAATGGAGTAAAATCTCGCGTCGTTATAGTCGAGCGTATTCGAAGATTCGATGGCGCCGATCGATACGTCGTGACAAGCCGTCTCCGCTTTCTCGATGGTCGCGATGAACGTATACTTGATGAAACCGTTTCCATCCTCCCCATTTTCGAGATTTTGGTTGATTGTGGGGTTCTCCAATCCAGCCGAGGCGTAAATCTTGACCAATCGAGGACCGTAAATAAAGCGTATATCTTTGTGTTCAGCTCGAGTGAGCGAGCTATACACCTCGGATTGGTCGTCGTAGACTTTCATTGTTCTGTATCCACCTGCCACCTTATCGTACAATTTATAATCCTCCGCGTTGTCGCTCTTGGGTACACTCACGGAAAGATCCGTGTACGACCGATACGAACTTTCCGCCTTCGCGGATGGCGTGTACGTGTATTGCACTTTATGCAATCCTTCCGGCACTTCCAAGTGATAATAATCTCTGTATCCAACTTGAAAAGATCGCTCGTAAAGCAACCCGGACGATACCGTTTCTGGCTGGTACGGTTGAACTCTCGTACTAATCGACCACGTGTTGCTCGACGATTGAAAGGTCTCCGACGATTTAAAGATCTCCACTCGTATATCCGCTCTGGCGCCCGCCGGAGCGACAAACTGCACCGCTTCGCCCTCCGTCCTCGCGGTTTTTGTGGAGGAGTAATTCGTCCCGGCGCACGAGACGTACAAATCCGGGTTCGGGTTTGTTCCTTCAATATTCGATAAACGTACGGTCATCTGTGTAATGCATTTGAATGCGTATGTGTGTGCGCGAGAGAGATGAAGAGAGAGAGAGAAAATAAAAATCGTCAGCATCATCATAATCATAATCATAATCATCATCATCGTATCTATTCGCGCGGCGCGCTGTTTTATTTTCCCGCGCGAAATTTCGAATTTCTCACAAAACCAACATCAACATCATCCATGGAGAGTCGAGAAAAAGACGCGCGCGACGACTGACGATTATAACGACCACCAACGCGAGACGCTCTCGCCTCGCGCGATTGCAACGCACTTTTGCGCATCTCTCCCTGTCCGCGTCGTTCATTTCTTCGAGAAAACAGAGAAAAAGAGAGAGAAAAGAGATACAGAAAAAAACGTACCAAAGTTTCCACATCCGCCAAGGCCTCGGCGTAATACTCCACCGGGTCCGAGTCGCGATACACCGGCACCAATTGCAATTCCGTACCGTTCTGCTGTATGATCGTCGCCGCGTGTGATGCGTGTGAGAAGAGCATCATCATCAGGAGCGCAATAATCGAGGAAGAAATCGTCGCATTCGTCTTCATCGTCGTCTTCGTCGTAATCATCGTTCGTATTTATAGACGAGAGACAAAAGTCGTTACGTGTTGTGTTTTTTGTCGGTCTTTTCAACTCTGAAGAGATCTTCTTCGACGCTGGAAAAGTCAACCAAACTTTTTTTGTTTAGGGTCTTAGAATTTTTTTTTTTTGTCCTCTTTCTTTTTCCTCGCGAGGCAACAATTTTTAAGACAACTACGCGGCATTTATTGAGAGCTCTATAGTATTGAAAATGTCATCCGTCCAGGTAGGTGTATCACGCGCGCGTGATCTCTCTCTCTCTCTCGTTCGTTTGTGTGTTTGTTTGTGTGTTCGTTTGTTTGTTTGAGCTCTTAATGAGACTGATTGAAAATGGAAACTCATCTCTCATCATCATCTCTCATCATCATCTCTTTTATGATGTTCTTTCTATGATAAAGGTGACGAACATTTCCCCGTCCGCGCAGGACTCAGACCTGTCCGATTTCTTCTCCACGGCTGGGGACATCTCGAAATTAGTCGTCAAAGACGGTCTGAACAACACGAAACGCGCGACGATTGATTTCAAGGAAAAAGAGGCAGTCTCCGCGGCGTTGTTGTTGAACGGGTGTTTACTGTTGAACCACGCGTTGTGCATCGAGGAGATTCAATTTCCGAGCGAAGAGATGGAGGATTTGGAGGCGTTGAAGAAACGCGCGGAAGGAGGTTTAAACGCGGGGGAGTTGTCGAAAGGAGAGACCATCGCGAGTGGCATTTTGGCGAAAACGATCACGTTTTCCAAGCAAGCCGGTCAAGCGATCAAACAGTTCGACGAGCAGCATAAAATTTCCGAGACGGTGGTTTCGAAAACCAATAGCGCGTACAAAAATGTGGACGAGAAGTTAAAATTGACGGAAACGACGGCGACGATGAAGGTGAAGATATCCGAGGAATCGCAAAAGTTAGACGAGAAATTCAAAGTCTCCGCCACGGCTGGGGCGGCTGGGGAGGTGGTGAAAAACACGAGCACTGGCGTCGTGTCAAAAATTAACGAGAACGAGGCGGTGAAGAAAGCCACCACGGCGGTTTCAAACGCGTTTAGCTTTTTGTCGCAGAAAGCGACCGCAATTGTCTCCAAGGCGGTCGCCGAGAGCGAGAAGGAGATGCCTTCTGCGAAAGCGGCGACGGCCATGGATGGGGTGGATGGAGACGACTCGTCGCCGAAGAGTACCGTGCCAGAGGCGTAAAATATCACTTTTTCTCGCGCGTGTTGTAAAAACAATTTATTGAAAAAATTTCTTCATTTCTAAAAAACGCTCGCTTTCACGCAAACACTTTAAAAAAAAATCGCTTTCTAAAAATGTCACCTCCACCATCGATAACATCTTCCAACATCGCGGAAGCGTACGCCAAGTGGGACAAGTACGTCGAAGACGTCGACAGCGAAGACGAAGACGAACGGTTGAGACAAGAAAACATTGACCAACACGAAACCTATCGCAAATGGCAGTGGGAACAAAAACAGCAACAGAAGTTTGACCCAATGCAAGCGAAAAGAGTGAATTGGGAGAACATGGGCGGGAACAACAGCGAAAACCGCATCAAAGAGCGCATGAAAGCGAAAGAAAAGAACTTTTTCAAGCAGAAGACGTTGACCGAGTACAGTTGGGCGGATTTCGAGACGTATTTAGTCGTGTACGTGAAATTAGACATCGTCGATAACGTGAAGTTGATTGAAGAGCTCGCGTTCGTTCCGAGCGACAAGCGAGAGGCGTTTATGGAGAAACGATTCGACGTCGAGTTTCGGAAGTTTAGTTTCGATTGCGTCGTCGACTTATCGAGCGAGTTTGCGTTGTTTGCGGTATCTGAATTAGCTAAAGAAATCGTTCCTGAAAAATCGTCGGTGATGTTACAACAAAACGGAATGATGACTTTTACGCTTCAAAAATATACGAGAGAGCGTTGGATGCACTTGCGAAGAGGAGAAAAAGGAAGCAGCGAGTAAAAGAAGTGTTACAAAATAAATAATGAGTTCATATTACATGCGGATGCAAAGTTTTCTATACGTGTGCTAAATCTAGGTTGCTAACTTTTGCTCCGCTTGGAGTCGCATTGCGCGCTCTTCTTTTATCATGCGTCTCGTTTCGGCCAACTCTTTGAGAAGCGCCAAGTTTTTCTGCTTCTCCGCGAGCGGCGTCATTGTCGACTTAGTCGTCGTTTCCGTCGCCGAAATCGCTGGATCTTTTTCCAACGATGCTATGCTTTCGCTCGGTTTAGGTACGTCTTCTCTTTCAAACTGAAGCACGCGTCCAGTGGCTGGTTGTGTCGTCGTTTGGAAAAATCCAAAACCAGGCGTGGCTTCTTCAACGCCAGCCCCTGTCATTTCCGTTTGCTGCTGCTGTTGCTGCAGCGTCGTCGTCGTCGGCGGCGGCGGCGGCGGCGGTGGATACTGTTCTTGATGATATGTCAACCCTTTACCACCGCTCGAGCTCATCACGTAATTAATATCCCTTTCGTGCGCCCTATTAATCTCTTCTTTCATCGCTTTCAATTCAGCTTGCACCGATACCAACTCCAATCGCAAAACGTCCCTTTCCTTCTCGACGTCTTCGCACCGTTTTCTCGTCATCATCTCCTCTCTCGCTAATTCTTGAGATAAAGCGGAAAGTTCTGCTATTGTTCTCGAGTGTTCGTTCGTGTGACTTCTTCCGTTCTCGTTCCTTCCGCCGTAATTATTATTCGTCGCCAAATCCAAACACTTCTTCTCCAACGCCCTCGTTTCTCGAAACAACTCGTCCCTCTCCTTCTTCTTCTCCTTGGCATCCTCTATGGCTTGCTTCGCGCGTAACTCCGCACTTTGTGCACGATCGGTCCTCGTCGTTGCAACGCTTTTAGCTCGCTCCATCTCTTGAATCGCTCTTTGCGTCCTCTTCTCCGCCACGTCCACTTGCATCTTCGCATCCCCGACTTTCGTTTCGCTCTCGACTAACCTTCGCGATATAGATTGTATTCGATCTCGCAACTCTCTATTCTTCATATCCGCCGCATCAAACGCGCGCTCGTACTTTTGTAACCTCGCCAAAGTTTTTCGCAAAGCAATCTCGCAGTCTCGTTTCGTCTCTCTCATTTGTTCCACAACCTGTCGATATTTCCTGTTTTCGTACTCCGCGCGTTTCCTCTCTCGTTCGAGCGCGTCTTTTTCCCTATTTACGCGCTCGAGCTGGACGGCGAAGTTGTTTATGGAAACCTTCGATGGAATTCCACCATCACCGCCGCTGAACGAAGAAGCCTTCATCGTTGTCAATTGCTCTCGCGCCCGCATCGCGTTCTCTCGACTTTCTAACACGTCCGATTTTAAATGTTTCACTAAACCAATCAACTCTGTTCGAGAGCACATTCGATTTGAATCTCCTCTCAACGGCCAATCTAAAGCGTCTCTCAACGCTTCTTCCACCGCGCGAATCGTTTCCGTCGCTTCAATCGCGTCTTTTTTCAATCGTTCGATTCGAATTTTGTCGTTGTTACTATCGTTTTCTGGTTGTTGTTTTGCTTCTCGATCGAGCGTCGTCGTCGTCGTCTGTGGTTGTTGTTCACTCGTAGTCACAGAACGAAGGGGAAGAAGAAGTCCTTCGTTGACTGATGATGATGATGATGATGACTTTTTATTCGCACTCGTATTCGTGACGCGTGTTCCTGGGATTTTATGCTTCACGAATTGGTCGAAGAAATCGTCCGGCATCGCGTCTTCGCCGTATTTGCCCGGGTCGTCGTCGTCGTCGTCCGACGCGTCGTCCGGACGATCGTCGTCGAAGACGATCAGTTGCTCGTCGGTGTCGCCTTGGAAAACGTCGGCCTGCATCTCAATTTTTATGAGGAATAAAAAGCAAAATGTAGGGGATTTGGGCACACAAGCAAACACAAGAAGGGGTGTTCAGAAACTGTATTTATTACAACAAAGTAAACATGGCAACATCGTCGTATCATTTCTCGTTATACACACAACACGCGAATTCATGAATTCGCGCGTTTTCAGTTCTTCGTCTTTTATATACATATACATTCTTTATCTTACTTTTTCTGCGTCCGTCGATAGCGCGAACCAAAATCCAACCATCATCGCGAACGAAGCGAGTGTGTATTCATAAATCTACTTTTCGTTGATCAACTTCAAACCCAAAGCGATCAAGGCGATTTGCAGAACAATCTGCGGGTACCACGCGACTTTTGCGACCGGGGAGAAGAAAGTGACGTTGATAAACATGCAAAGATGTCCAGTTAACATCGCCGTGACTTGCTTCAAGTACGCCTTCGTAATCTCCGCGCCGAATAAGAATGGGCCACCGAGGAAAGAGAGGAAGAGGACCGCAGTCATTCTCGACCACCAATTCGCGATCACACTCCCGCCGTCGACGTTCCAATACGACATGGCGATGTGCATGAACTTCGGGAAGGGCGGATCTGGACCGAACCAAAGTTGCGCGGAGCCAGGAAGCAACATCCCTATGGAAAAGAAACCAAACATGGCGAAAATAAAAGTACAAAACTTTTTCTCCAAATCGGCGTTTCCGCCGGCTTTTACCGTTGGCACCGGATTCCCTGCGGTTGACCTCATGGCGACAGACCTCGTCGCTTTCGTTTTGTTGTTGTTGACGAACAAAGTCGCTTTGAGCGCAACCTCTTTTTCCATCGGAGAAAAAAGAGAGTGTGCTGACGAGGCAATTTTAATTGCACCTCTTCTGGAAACTTTTCTCGCGTTGAAGTTTTCGACGCGCGATCGCGATCCGAGAACGGCGGATGATGAAGACGTTAACGCAAACATTATTGTTTTGTTTTTGTTGAAGTTTTTTGATTGGTTGTGTGTGTGTGTGTGTGTGTGTGTGTTTCTGGTAGACAGAAGTGACGATCAACTCAATAATTATTCCAATTGGACCTTTCAAAAATATCTTCTCTCGCCTTTTTTGTCGACCAATCAAATGCGAGCGAGAAAACACCTAATTTTGCCGCTGCTGCTGCCGCTGCTGTGCGTATTCGATTCTATTATTACAAAGTTCTTTAAATCATCCTTAAATATCTATGACGATGAAGTCCTCGTCGGTGTCGTCGTCGTCGCTATCCACGTATTCGTAACTCTTCCTAATGCTTTCGCCGAAACCGTCGTCGACGACGTTGAAAAAATCCTCGCCTCCACCTAAAGCGTGTTTGCTTTCTCCTCCTCCCGCTTGCGTGTTGGAGTTTTTAGTAGGCTCGTAGGTTGAATCGCCGCCTAGGGCGGAGTACATGTCGTCGACGATGTGCGAGGTGTAATTTTGGCTGACACCGTAGGTTTGCGCGTCCAAGCAGTCTTGAAGCATTCGATTCCGGTCGGTCTCGAATTTACCTCCGGATTTTGAAAAGAGAAAGACTAGATTTTTGGTCGCGTTTGGAATCCACGTGTCGTGAATTTCTACGTCACCTCGCATGTTCTGCAAAGCGCCGCTGGATGCGCCAAACATGCTGTTGTCGCCGTTTTGCCACTCTACTTGTTTTGGCTGACCGTTGGAGTCGCGCTCGCAAATTACATATTTGTACTCGTGGGTTACGTCCAAGCCTAAAGGGACTTCCTTCGTCCACGTCATTTTGTTTGCGCACGTCATTTCTTCGCTCGCGTTGACTTTCCAGTCGCACCAGGAACCAGTGAGAGCCAAGAACTGATGTGGAGGTAAATCAAACTTGACGACGAATTTTGCGTCCACCGAAAATGGAAGTTGCATGGATGTATCTTCGAGCTGGATGCGTTGTTGCTCCGTGGCCATCGTCGCCATTTGAATCTCGGCTCGAAGCTTTTCGTTTTGTAAAACCACCATTTGCGCTTCGCTTTCCATTTCTTTTTGACGGAGAATGTTCGTCGACGATGCGACTGTGTCTTTCAAGGCGTTGACTTCGTTTTGAAGGTTAGCGAGTTGGACCTCGGAAGACTTCTCTCGCGTCTCCGCGTCTCTTAAATTTTCTCTCGCCTCTGAAACTTGCCGTTCTAATGCGCGCTCGGCGTTTTCAAACTCCTCAATTTTCACGCGCAACACTCTCGCCTCTTCTTGGAGGAGATTTTCCTTCTCTTGACTTTGCGCCTCAAAATTTTCAATCCTCGCGCGGAGATCCATCAATTCAGACTCCGTGGCTTTGACTTTCTCGTTTGCCGCTTCCACGTTTGTTTCGGCAACTCTTTGTTCTTCGTGCGCCGCAGATAATTCAGCCTCAAACGCAGACCTCGCATTTTCTAAATCTGCTTTCGATTTTTCGCTCAACTCTTCCATTTCAAACAAACGCTGCTCCAAATTTTGCACTGTAGAATTTCTACCGCTGATTTGGGATTCCTTCTCCTCGACCTTCAAGCGCAAGTCGCTGAGTTCTAATTCAGACGCGCGAACTTTCGCCTCTGCCGCAGCGACGTTGGATCCTGCATTCTCCAATTCTAATTGAGCGGAGTCGAGTTCCTTGCGTAATTCACCGGACGATAATTCGTACGCGGTTAGTTTTGCTTGCGCCTCGTCGAGTTGAAGCTCTAAACTGCCAATTGCCAAGAGCTCGGCCTCGTAGGACTTGATTTGCTCGTTCATCTCCTCGACATTGGATTCAGCGCTTTTCTGCGCTTCGTACGCTGCGTTCAATTCAGCCTCGAAGTTCGTTCGAGCGGATTCCAACTCCGCGCGAGACTCTTCCAGTTCCAAGCGAAGTGACTCCGCGCTGCCAGAAAGCGAGGATTCAAGCTCTTCATTCTTTAACTGCAGTGCGTCGAGCTCTGCTTCCGACTCGCGGAGCTTGTCTTCTGCTGCTGCGACTTTGGACTCGGAGTTCTCCAATTCAAAGCGAGCTGAATCCAACTGCTTTTGCAATTCCCCCTTCTCTATGCTGGAAGTGGTTTCATACTCAGTCAATTGGACTCGGGCGTCGTCGATTTCAGATTCGAACGATTTGATTTGCTTGTTCAATTCCTCGACATTGGATTCAGCGCTTTTCTGCGCTTCGTACGCTGCTGTCAATTCAGCCTCGAAGTTCGTTCGAGCGGTTTCCAACTCCGCGCGAGACTCTTCGAGATCCGATCTCAACTGCTCTTGCTCGAGAACCGAGGACGCTTTCATCTCATCCAGTTGCTCTCGAAGTTCTATCATCTCCGTGTTACGATCGTTCGATAGCGACGAAACCTCATTTTCAAAGTTTAATATTTTCTCAGTCGCGGCGTATAAATTTGACTCGGCAATTCTCCTTGCCTCAACCGCAACACTTAATTCACTCTCAAACTTCTCATGAGTAGAATCCAACTCAGCTCTAACTTCTTCTAGCTGTCGTTTCGCGTTTTCTGCTTCACCCGTAATCGCTGCTGCAGCAATGGATGATCCCATTTCTTCCTCCATCTTTGAACGAACTTCTTCGAGTTCGTTTTCAAGTGTAACGACTCGCGCATTGGCAGACTCTACTCTTTTACTCTCTTCGTAACTTTGATCCCTCATAACTTTCAACTTTGCTTCTAACGCGTACACTTTTGAGTCGTATTGTTTTCCCAATGCTTGAATTTCTTGTTTATGTTCGCTGAAAGTGACCTCGAGAACCGCATTGAAATTTTCCTTTGCATCGGACATAATCTTTTCCGCTTGCTCTTGCGCCTTTGCAGCAAGCTCTAATTCTTCATTTAGTGCAATAAACTTATCGTGCTCTTCGCGGAACTTATCGAGAACGAGCTCCATAGCTATCTTATCAGCCTCGATAACACTTTTAGCTTCTTGGACGTTTTCAAAATTCTCCTCGGCTAACTTTTTACTCTCCTCGGCACCTTCCAGTTGCTTTTGCAAATCTTCAATCTTTGCGTTCAGCTCACGTTCAAGTTTATTGGAACGCTCCAACTGCTCTGCGCGTTCACGATAAACGTCCGCTGTCGCTTCGTCTCTTTCTCGCCACGCATCTTCGAGCTCAGCTTTGGACTCCATTTGGAACATTTCGAGGTTCTTGACTTCATCCGATGCTTCTTGCAGCTCTGTTTCCTTAGATGCAATTTTATCTCGTAGAGCAGTGAGTTCTTCCTCGAGATCGCCTTGGTTGGTCAATGCCGATTCGAGCTCGGCGATTTTCTCCCGCGCTGACATTCGAGTAGCTTTTGCTTCTATTTCTTCCGATTCTAATTGCTTCATCCGCTCTGATGCTTCTTTGAGTTTGCTTTCCGTGAAAGAGACCTTTTCTCGCAAAACGTCAAGATTTTTCTCAACGTCACCGTACTCAGCCAATTGTTTCTCGAGATCTTCAATTTTCTCTCGCCACGCTTTCTCGTTCGACTCTGCTTCTTCTTTTGAGGCCAGCGCTGCTTTCAATTCCGAGTCGAAAGATTGCCTGGACAATTCGAGAGCATCTTCCGCTTCCTTAATTTGGAGCTCTAAGTCGCGCCCAAAGGCCGCAAACTCAGTATTTTGTCGATTCAAACGCTCATCGAACTCAGTTTTTAGCACGTCTCTCTCTTTCTCGACATTTTCAAGAGCTTGTTCTAGGTCACTTATTCTTCCATCAACATATTCCGAACGTTGTGTTTCACTTCTCGATACCGCAATATTCGCAAATTCAAGCTTCTGCTTCAAACCTGCAATTTCTTCGGTCAGAGATTTATTCGTCTCTTCAAACTGTCGAACTTCATCCTTGATTTGCTTCGAATCCGCTTCGCGCAGCTCAATTTCTCGTTCTAAATCAGCCTCTGCTTTTCTCTGGAACGTATCAAACTCAACCTCGAGATTTTTTCTCGAGGATTTAACGTTTTCGATTTCAATAAGCAACGTTTCTCTCTCCTCGCGGAACTTTTCAGCTTCTGATTCGAGCGAACGCTTTGATTCAAGTTGTTCCGTCAAGTTTCTGATTTCTAATTCCATAGCGCGTTGCTCGACGCCAAGTTCTTCTTTTTCTTTCGATACTCTCTCCTTCAGCTCTTCGAATTGCAGTTCCAAGGAATCTCTCATAGCCGACACTGAAGCGAGTTCATCCTCAATCATCTTTTTCTCGTTATCGGCAATTTCAGAAGCTTCCGAAAGCTTTGATGCATACTCCGAGTTTTTCTCCTCCAAACTTCGAGTCTCATCCAACATCTTGCCTTCTATTGACTTCACTTTTCCAACTAACTCCTCTACTCTCTTTTTGAATTCTAACTTTTGCTCCGAAAAGCCTTCACTCGCCTTTATGAAGCGACTTTCCGCTTCCATTAGTTTCGACTCAGTCTCCGCTTGCGCCGAAAGCGCCTCCTTGAGCTTTTCTTCTTGGGTCGAACCCGTGAGTTCTGCAGACTTTTGAAGACGTTCCAACGCCTCGGTTGCATCTGCGGCGCGAGTCGTGGCCATTTCAGCTTCGTTTTCGAGTTTTACAACGCGTTGATTGAAAGCAATAATTTCGAGTTTCATTTTCTGTCCTTCCGTCGATAACGTGTCGATTTCCTCGCGAGATTTGGATTCAATCGTTTTCAACGCACTTACGGCATCTTCTTTCATGGTAATCGCTTCTTCAATTTCGGACGCGTTCGCAGTCAACTCGTTTTTAAGCTTTTCAATCTCTGACTGCAAATACTCTTCGCTTTTCATCTTCTCGCTTAAACGCCTTTCGAGATCAGAAATTTCAGTCTCCGCGCGTAGGGTATTTTCTTCTTTCAAATCATTCAAAGAAGCTCTTTCGTCTTGTAATTCCTTTTCCATTTGCGTGATGACAAACTTCATAGAATTCAATTCAGACTCTCGAGATGCTTGCGCTTGTCGCAAAGACTCGCGCGCGAGCTCTAAATCTTTTTGCAACTTTGCATTTTTCTCTACGGACTCTTCAACCGCGCGCTTCATTTCCGCCTCTACCGCCGCCACACTCTTCGCAGCAGCTTGTTCGTTATTCTTCAATGAGTCCGCCATTTCTGCTTCTTTTTGTTTAATTTCATTCGCGAGTTTCTTTTGTTCACTTCGTGCGTGTTCTAATTGAGCTTTCACTTCGTTTGCTTCATCTTTTCTTCGTTTCGCTTCGTCCGCGAGTTTCTCCTTCTCCTCTTTCGCTTCCTCGAGCTGAGACTTAACGTTCCTCGCTTCAGAATCGGAAGCAGTCAGCTTCGCTTTCACGCCGTTTAACTCTTTCCTCAACTCCGTAAACTCTTGCTGAGACACTATGTTTTGTGAAGAAGGAGACGAGGACATTGAAGACGATGGTTGTGCATTGGTGGCGGTAGCGTTTGTATTCAAAGAGCCGAGCGGTTGCGTCATCGCTGCGAATACTTCCGGAGTTTTCAATCGCCAAGGTTCTGATGATGATGATGATGATGATGATGATGACGCTTCGTCTCTCATCGACGACGACTGTTCGCGCGCATCAGAAGAAGACGCAAGCATCGCTTTCACTTTTCCGAACGTATCTAAAACGGGGTTGAAGAATCCGAGACGGGTCGAGATGGCGAGCACCGGTACAGAAGCCACAAACATAGCCGCGCCAGCGTTAAAAACCGGAGCGGCCCTTTTCGTCGCTTGGAGTTGAACTTGCTTTTTCATCTTCTTTTGTTGTTGCCGTTGTTCTTTCTCAGCTTTCTTCAGTAACTTCTCTTCTTTCTCTCGTCGTCGTCGTTCGTTCCTCTCCTCTTCCATCCTCGCCGCTCGCTTCTCTTTTTCTTTGTTCAGTCGTCGCTCTTGATTCTTATCAGTGTTATTATTGTCTCGTTGCTGTGTATTTCCTTGCGAATCTACTACCGCGGCAACTTTCTCGCGAACTCCTTCATCTTTCACCTCCTTTTGTTCTCGTTCTCGTTGTCGTTCGACGTGCACGACCACCCGATCTCCGGGAAACACAAAATCCAAATCCACGCCTGGATTGAGCGCTTTCAGCGCCTCGACGTCTACTCCGACATACTCCGAGAGCATCTCCACCGTCTCCCCGGGTTTAAACGTATAAAACGTCCGCACTTGTTTATCTTTATTCTGCCCTTGCGTCTCGTTCTCTTTATCGATAAAATTTTTAGAAGAAGAAGAAGAAGCTGATGCTGCTTCAACCCGCATCATCGCCTTCCTTTTTTGACGACGACCCCAAAATTTTGTTGTCGTAAAACCCTCTCCGTTGTTATTCCTTTGAGAGGAGGAAGGAAAGAGCGGTGGTCGTAAACCGACCGCCTGGTGATGCGTCGCCAGTGCGCCACTGTTCGAGAGAATAAGAGATTTAAATTTATGGTTAGTTTGATTTTTAAAAATTTGGAGGGAAACGCATATAAAATATCTAAAAAGCATCGCGCAAAAAGAAACAAAAGAGATCTCATCAAAACACAAGAGTAAACGACGCACCGCGTCGTCATCATCATCTCTCTCTTCTCTTCCGCCGCTGCTTTTCCGTCGCTTCTTCTTTTGTGAATGAAAAAAGTCCAAACCCTTTTTGTTGTTGTTGTTGTTGTTCTTGTTGTTGTTTGGCGATGATTGGGAGGAAAAAAGGAGGAGGGTCTTTTGTTTTTTTCTGGAGAAAGAGGAGCCAAAAATCAAAAAAATTTTGGGCTTCACTTTCTCTTTTGTCACGCGGGCAACAAACACAGAAGAAAAAAAAGCAATTTCTTCTTGCTCCCAAACTGCGTTTCTTTCCCCCGGTCCGTCCGTCCGTCGTCGAGAAGGATTTAGAGGATGTACATCACCGCGGTGATGTTTAAGAAGAAGGAGACGACGACGATTTCGTGATAGAACAGAACAGAATAATAAAATGCCGGCACTTCGTCTGTGCGGTCGCAGTTGGCTCGTGGCTTTGGACGATTTAGTCGTCCCATCGTTCCTGCTTTCTTTTTTGCACGTTTTATGGCTGTGCATACTCGCGACTGCGTACGCGAAAATGTCAAAGTCGTTGAAAGAGACGTGCGGTAAAGTCGGGGAGAAGGCGTTGGATTGGGTGTTCGCGTCTCTGTCTTTATTCTTTCTCGCGGCGAGTGTTGAGTTTTTGATTTGTTTCGAGAGCTCGAAAGGGAAGATATTGGAACCGAACAAAAGGAGGAGAGCGATACCGCTACTGATTATACACGCGATTATTTTAGTCGCGATAGTAGGCGCGATGGGGTACGGAGTCAATCTGATGAACGAAGAAGGTGGCAAGGAGTGTTACGAGACGGAAGGAGTGAAGAATTTGGTACTGACGGTCATCGTCGGGAACTTTATCGTAGTCGGTTTGACGGCGTTTGGCGTGTTTGCCATGTTTTCCGCTTTCGCGCACTTGGATCCCGAGGAAAGGTGGCAGAGGATATTTTCCATCGTCGGGTGTTTGATGTGCATGGGGAGAGGTGGGAGTGCCACGTCTTCCAGTGGAATAATTCGGAAAGATTCGGCGGCGGGGGAGGATTTAGAAAGCATCGATGAAAAAAGCAGAGAACGAGGAGGGGTGACCGCGGGAAGAGGAGGTGGTATGGGCGCCATCGCGGATTGTTTTAGCGAAATATTCCAGGGCGCTGACTTAGTGCCGAGCGATATTAGTGCCGGTCTCGCGCTTTTAGCTATACAAGACCGACGGATGCTCAAGGAGGCACCGAAAGGGGTTCTGTTAAAACCGTCGAGCGCCGCGGCTGCGATGGACGCTGCTTCATCATTCACCCCTTTGAATGAAGGAGACGACGTCGAGCGTGGTGAAATTGAAGCGTCGCTTTTGACAACAAACGAGTCGCCTCGAAGCGCCACTTCCTCTTCTGTATTTTCTCAACGAGAAACGACGACGATGTCGTGCGACGTGCCGATTAAATCTTCCGGGGAAATGCTCTCGAAGACGCTCGAAGACATGGCGCATTACGCGAGATGGTCGTTAGCGGCGTACGGCTGGACGTTATACGCTTGGGCGCATCCATCGAAGGGATTTAAGATGGCGTTTTCGTTCAAAGGGATGAGTCGCGTGTGCTGTGGGGCGTATTATAGGAAACAAAAGAGTAGGAAAAATATCGGCAGTGGTCGCGGTAGCAGTAGTAATAGTAGTCGTAGTAATAATAATAGCGGAGACGTCGTCGTAGAAGTGAGGGAAGATGTGGAAGAAGACGAGGAAGCCGAGAAGGAGCGTTTGTATAACTCTCGGCAAGACGTGACGCTCGATCGCGCGGCGCTGAAAGCGTGCGCTGGAATCTCTTCGCGAGATATCTTCTACATCTCCACGAAGGAAGGCGTAGGTAAAGCGCCGTACTTCATCGCACGGGACGTGAAGAAACGCTCGGTCGTTTTATCCATTCGCGGAACGCTTTCCATCGCCGATTGCGTCACGGATGCCATGTATAAACCGACGGAGTTGGATATAAACTTGCTTGGTAAAGATATCGCGAGTAAAAAATTCACCGGATCGCAGTTGCACTGTCACAAAGGCATCGCCGAGGTCTCGGAATTTATTTTTAACGATTTGAACAGACATCGCATTTTGGACCAGGTCATTCTCGGTGAAGAAGGCACGGCAGAAGGCGATTCGATTCCTGCAGATGTTCTCTCGGAATGTCGCGGTTGGCGATTGGTGCTCACCGGACACTCGCTCGGCGGCGCGACGGCGTCAATCGTGGCGCTCTTTCTGCGCGAGAAGTTCCCGACTGTGAAAGTCGTCGCCATCGAACCTCCGGGAGGGTTACTCGGCGCAGAACTCGCGAAAGAAACGGAAAAATTTTGCACTTCTTCCATCCACGGACTCGATGCCATCACGCGTTTATCCGGTCCAACCTTGTTAAAGCTTCGATCGGAAGTCATCAACGCGTTGGTCAGGTGTAAACTGAGTAAGTTTCAACTCCTTCGAAAACTGACGACTTCGCGAACTGCTCTGGTCGAATCGGACGTATTCAACGATGACGATACCGACGGCGCCTTACCTTCCGAAGCGACGAGCTTGCGTCAAAGTTTTAACGCTTTTTCCGAGCAGCAAATCTCGTCCGATCCAAATATGGCGGCGCCTTTATACCCGCCCGGCGAGTTATTGTACCTCCGAAAAGTCAAATACTCTCCAAACGACGTGTCGTCCTCGTCTTCAAAGTCGGGCAACCGACGAAGGGTGAGTAAAACTATCCGACATTTCAACTACGAGATTTGGAAAATCGAAGCGAAAGATCTCATGGACCGCGGTTTTTTAGTCGGACCGTCTTTTTTCATCGATCATTTCCCGGACACCGCGGCGGCTGTTCTCAGCGGTTTAGCCGCGTCGTTTTATACAACCGACGCGGAAGCGGAAGAAGAACAAGAACAAGGAGAACACGAGCTCCCTGCGGATGATCAGACGGATCAAAAGAGAAGAAGAAAAGCTGAACTCGTGTTAAACAGAATGCGTTTGCCTAAAGACAAAGCGCACATCGCGAGCGATTTAGACCATCTCGTCGACGACGACGTTTAATATTATATTTACGAATACTCGTCTCTCGTACTCGTTTTGAAGGAGGAGAATTGTACCAGAGAGGACATTTTTTCTTCTTTGGACACTTTTTTTTCCTTCTTTTCGTCGACGTGTCACCTTTTGTCTTATTACATTTTCCACGCGATTCTTCTCACCCACATTCTTTCGTCCTTTACTTCACAACACTTTGCGCGCGCTTTGAGGACTAAAAGTGAGCGTATTCTCGTCCTCGTTAAAAGAGTAAAAGAAAGAACCTTCCAAAAGTTTGTGTTTTTGAACAACAACAACAACAACAACAACAACATAACAACGTCACAAAACGGTGGTTTTTTGATTTTACAAGCAGAAAAGAAAGAAAAAGACAGATCCCTTCTTCTCTGCTTGAATTGTACACGCGAAGAAGAATACGATGAACGCTTTACTCAGAAACTCTATCGGCAGAAACAAAAATCAAACGCTGTGCGCGTTAACTCGAACCTCTGGAATCCTTTCCACGAGCACAAGCACAAGCACAAGCACAAGCAGCAGATTGTACCACAAAAACGTCGTCGACCATTACGAAAAACCGAGAAATGTCGGTGCTTTCGATAAGAAAGACGCAAACGTGGGGACGGGTTTAGTCGGCGCGCCGGCGTGCGGGGACGTGATGAAACTCCAAATCCGCGTAGACGACGACGGGAACATCACGGACTCGTGCTTCAAAACGTTCGGGTGCGGGAGTGCGATCGCGTCTTCCTCGGTCGCCACGGAGTGGGTGAAAGGACAACACGTCGACGAAGCGACGCAGATTAAAAACAGCGAAATCGCCAACCACTTGAACTTGCCGCCGGTGAAGTTGCACTGTTCCATGTTGGCCGAAGACGCGATTAAAGCCGCGGTGAAGGACGTGAAGGAGAAGCAAGCGAAAGCGAAAGAAGCCGCTGCCATGGCTGGTGGTGGTGGGAAGTAAAATTTCCCTCTCTTCTTCCGGGGTTACACAACGCAAAAGGAGCGGAGGAGAGGCGCCATCGAAACATCTCATCAAAACGCACTTATCAAATTGTTATAATAAACACATCATATTTAGTAGAAGCTTTTCACGCACCAATAATGAATGAACCACATCTTAAACGCGCGGAGCGGAGGAGGGGGCATCAGAACA
>Ga0255769_10003048_pt1 | contig 17325 bp, 10 predicted proteins | sample 041ome_9_FD_179637 | JGI IMG/M metagenome (GOLD analysis project Ga0255769, IMG submission 179637) | Coastal salt marsh microbial communities from the Groves Creek Marsh, Skidaway Island, Georgia - 041413US metaG (version 2) | ecosystem: Environmental > Aquatic > Marine > Intertidal zone > Salt... | reverse complement strand
GGAAGAATGTGTTTAAAACAAATATCGTCGTTATTCACGATCAAATCCCACACATCCCTCTGACCAATCCGCCTTTTCTGCCCTCGCGTCCTCATTCCAGAAGACATGACCTTCTCGCGAGAGACGACAAAAACAGAGCAGCGGTGTTCTTTTTCTTCTTCGTCTTTACGTGTTTGTTTTTTCCATCATCACCACAAAAGTGCGGCCGTTTTGGACTTTTGCGCACAACAACAACAACAACGTAATAAATAATAGTTAGAGTACTAATAAGATCACAAACGCGGCGCATCACGCGCGAACATAAGAGAGATAGAGAGATAGAAAAAGACAGTAGAGTAGAGAGTTTTATAACGACGCGTAAAAAATGAGCAGCGAAGGAGGCGGAGGAGGACACCACATGCGACGCACCTCCTCCTTAGCAAACATCAAACAGATGGCAAATCACTTCCCGAAACACGTCCGAGAACAAGCCGCGAAACAAGATTTTAAACACGAAGCCGTGCAATACGCGCTGTGGATTCCCTTTGGTTTAGTGTGTCAACACTTCGAGTACGAGAAGATGGCGAACTTATTCTTCACGTGGTTTATTCTCGGAGAGTTGATGCTGATTTTCATGCACGTGGACAGAACGTTTTCCTCTGTGTTGAAGTGGTACAACGTGTTATTATTCGTCGTGCCGGTGGCGATTTATTTCATCAAAGAGCTGATGATTCCAGAGAATAGCTTTTACATGTTTTTCGTGGAGTACGTGATATTCGGGACGTTGGCGTTTGCGATCGTTATTCCGTTCATTCCGAGACATTTGTTGCGCGGGTTCGACTGGTACCCGATGATAAAGAAGATGGGATTTAAGAGTTGAGATCGATTGACTATGCGCTACCGCAAACGACTACTGCTTTTATACAAAACTATTTTACATATCTAAACGCTGCTGCTTTTTAACATTTGCTCTTCCAAGTCGCACTTGTGCAAGTCTCGGATGAACTCGTCCAAGCCGAATCCGTCGAGAAGTTTTTGGACGTCGTTCACGACGACGCCGGTACCTCTGTGGTCTTTACAACGACCGTCTTTAAAGTTATACGTTCGAATTCTTTCCGAGCGGTCTGCGCTTCCTATCAAACTTCGTCGCATCTGCGCGTTTTCGGCGGCAACCTTACGTCGTTCGATGTCGTATACTCTCGCTCGCAACACGGACAAAGCTTTCGCTTTATTCTTGTGTTGCGACCGTTCGTCTTGGATGACGACGGTGACGCCGGTCGGGATGTGGACGATTCGAACGGCTGAATTCGTGGTATTGACGTGCTGTCCACCCGCGCCAGACGCTCGCATGGTTTCAATTCTCACGTCTTTTGTTTCGTCGATGTGAATGTCACTCTCTTCGGCTTTCGGGATAATCGCCACGGAAGCGGTGGAGGTGTGAATTCGCCCTTGCGTTTCCGTCGCCGGGACGCGTTGCACTCGATGGACGCCGGATTCAAACTTTAAGTTTTTATACACGCCTCCGTTTGCTAACTCGTCCTCTTCCCCGTCTTCTTCGTTGAGATGAATCGTCGGATTACCATTGCTATTAATTTCCGCCATAGCTTCTCGAACTCCGCCGCCTTTTTCTTCTTCGCTGTAACTCATCAAATCAAACTTCCAGTTTCTCCTCCTGGCGTACATTTCGTACATGCGAAACAACTCGGCGGCGAATTTTGCCGCCTCGGCACCACCCGCGCCCGCTCGAACTTCTAAAATAACGTCTCTCGAATCTTCTGGGTCTTTCGGTAACAGTTGATGTTTCAGCTTTGTTTCTAATTCCGGCAACGTGTCGTTTTGTAACGCGTTCAATTCGGATTCCAACTCGGCGTCTTTCGATTTCTTGTTCTTGTTCTCTTCGTTGATGAGTTGTCTCAACACGTCGATTTCTTCCAGCGTATCTTTATACTTTTGGTACAACGAGACCAACGACTTCAACTCGCCGGCACTTTTATAGTCGTTGTTTTCGGTGTATTCGTGGAATAGCTTCAACTGATCTTCGAGCTTTTCAATCGGGAAATTCGTCGACGAAGTTGACGTTGAATACATTCTCCGCGTTTTCGAGGAAATTTTCCGTTCCAGAGCGCTCGCCACGCGCAACATTCCAGCCTCCCGAAACATCGGCGCCGTGACTTGCATACCAATCGGACGTCCATTTGACACGCTTCTGCCGCACGGAATAGATACGCTCGGTAATCCAGCCAAGGACATTGGCACCGTCAAAGCGTCTTGCGCGTACGATTCAACTTTCGATTCTCTCAAAACATCCTCTAAAAATGGCGCTTCCCGAGCGCTCGTCGGAGTTAAGAGAACATCGCACGAGCGTTCGAAGATGTCCTTAAACTCGTTCGATATCCTCCGGCGAATCTTTTCGCTGTTTTTGTACGCGCCTTCGACTCTTTGTGAAGATAAAGAAAACGCGCCTGAAACGATTCGTCGTTTGACTTCCTCGCCGAATCCGTCGTCTCGCGAAGCGCTGAATTTTATATCGTCGTACCGGTTCAAATTTGAAGACGCTTCCGCGCACACCAAGACGTAATACGCCGGTAACGCTAACTTTACGGACGGTAAAGATACCGGAACAATCGTCGCGCCTAATTCTTCGAACGCTTCGATTGATTTTGTCCAACTTTCCATCACCGCCGGAGTCGTTTCTTCGAGGAAAAATTCACCCGGGATGCCCACGCGCACGCCTAACAACGGCAAGACTCTATCGCTATTACTACTACTACTATTACTACCGCTACCATTATTGTTTCCACCTTTCGTCTTCCCTGATTCCAACCACTCTTTAAAATTCATCTGCGATTCCGAAATCAACTCAGTCGCGACGCTCGAAATGCGTCCGTCTTCCTCCACCGTTTGCCCGTCTTTCGGGTCCGCGCCTTGCATGATGGCTAAAGTAATCGCCGCATCGCAGACGTTTCTGGTCAAAATCCCCGGGCAATCGAACGAGCTCGCGTACGCGATTAAACCGTACCTCGAACACCTTCCGTAGCTCGGTTTCGTACCGACGACGCCTTGAAACGCCGCCGGTAATCGAACGCTCCCACCCGTATCGCTCCCGATGGCGACTAAACACGTCCCGTTCGCCACCGCCGCGGCGGACCCGCCGGAAGAGCCCCCGGGACTCAACCTCCCATCGATTGGATTCTTCACCGGCGCGTTTCTACCGTTTCGCGAGTGACTCCCCATCCCGAACTCGTCCATCGTCGTCTGCCCGAAAACCACCGCGCCGCTCTGCTCCAATCGATCGATCACCGTCGCCGTATACGAACACTCGTTTTCGCTTAACATTTTCGACCCCGCGGATGCGATTTCCCCTCTGATTGCAAAATTATCCTTCACCGCGATTGGTATCCCGTCCAAGAACGATATCGACGGCTTTCCGTCTCTTCTGTTCGCATCCGATTTTCTCGCCTTTTCCAACGCTTTCCCGAGCAAATCTTGCGACTGTTTCTCTCGTCCTTTCCCCACGAACGCGTGCATCATTAGTTGCCCGTCTAAATCGACCCTCCGTTTGGAAAAGAGGACTAAATCTTCGCTCGTCAAAGTTTCGCGCGCGAACTGTAACTGCGCCTCGACGGCGGTTTCGGGAATCTTCGTCCTCGCGATGGGTTCGCCTAAACTCCCGCTCGTGCTGCTGAAACAACGACTCCAACTTCTCCTCCGCCTCCAAATGGTGGCGAGCAGACTCCTTTTCCCTCCTCGCGACCCCATCGTCGTTTCTTTCGCTCAAAAGAAGAAGGTTACGAATAAAAGCGTTCGACAATTTGTGAAGAATGCATTCCTTCGGGAAAACGTCAGACATTTTCTTCATCGTCATCATGTCTTCTTCATCGACGGTTACGACGCCGTGTTATCACCGCCCGCGCTTTTGCGAGTACTCGCATCGTCACCACTCTCGATGTAATCATCCTCATCGAGGATTAGGACGAAAAAGCGCGTTAAAAGTCTCCTTAAAGGCGCAAAGAAGAGGAGGAAAAGGAACCGATGACGACGACGCAGACGATAAAGAGTTGACGGAGTACGAGAAAAAACTCCTCCGACAGAAGGAAACGAGGGACACTCGGAACGCATTCGTCGGGTTCTCACTCGGCGCGGCGTTAGTAGCCACCGTAGCGGTGAGTTCATCCACTTCGGGCGTGTACAACATCGATTTCATGGACGCGTTTCACGAACGAGATCCCGTGAGGAGTTTCACCGTCTACGGAGACGTGAGCAAAGAGTACAAGGTGAACAAATACGACGACGTGGGGCACATCATCGGACGAACGCGAGGCGTGTCCGTGACCTCGTGCGCACAACTGGTGCCGTATTCGGGCGATTCTCGCGGGGATAAAGGCATCACGAGACCTCCGAACGAGGATTTTCGATCGTGCGAAAGCATCGCGCAGCCGCTGGAAAAGGTGGAGACGGTGGCGGATATCGCGCCGAGTTGCGAGCGAGCGTGCGGGAGGAGTTGTCGAGAGGCGACGAAGGCATACGACGAAGATCAGAAGAAAAGGGTTGGGTTTGGGTTCGATAAAGAGGAGGAAGGGAAAGTGTTGCAAGCGTGCGGGCGGCAGTGCAATGCGAACTGTATTAAAAGTGGAACCGGGCAGTACAATTTTTTGATACCGTTTCGGTTTTAAGAAACCTTACTTAGGGCGCCGCCGCCGCCGCGAGAACGTCAACCCACTAGTAAAAGGGAACAAGCATTTAAGCTGATCTAACATTACGTAAAACATCTAGTTCGCGACTGTATTCTCTTCTTCGCGCTTGAACTGCTCCAATCGACTCTTGGCGTCGGTTTCGTATTTTGATTTCGTCGTCGCGTCTAATTCTTTCCACATGGCGCCTAATTTTTTCGAAGCTTCGCCGAGCGAGACTCCGGGGTTTTCCTTCTTGACGTTTTCTCTGTTGTCTTTTGCGAATTGAAAATACGCCGTGAGCGGTTTCTTTCTCTTCGGTGTCGTTTCCTTTTCGTCGTTTACGTCGCTTTCTTTCGAGGTGGCTTTTTTCGTCGTCGTCGTCTTTGTCGTCTTCGCTTTCGCCGCTCGCTGCTTCTTCTTCTCGGCTTTTTCTTTCGCGAGCTTTTCTTTCGCCGCCTTGGACGCGAATCGTCCTTTGGTCCGAGTGCTGTCCGGTTTCCTGCGTTTCTTCTCGATTAAATCCTTCGCTTGCGCTAACGTCATATTTCTGGGGTCGTTTTGTAACTCCTCGCGCATGAACTTCGCGGGAATCGAAGCGAGAGTTTCGCCGAATTTCACGTAGTACCCGAATTTACCTAAACTCAACGTCACTTCGCCGGCGTGCGCTTGGCGGTTGATTTCTTTTTCCTCGTCGACGAACGCCTCAGTGGCGTGTTCGCCGAGGTGAATGGGAAACGCGAGAAAGTACAGAGCATCTTCGAGCGTGACTTCTTCCGGTTTTTTGCCGATGTTAGAAACGCCGACGCGTCTTGGTTTCTCAGCTTTTTGTGTCGCCTTTTTTGTCTTTTTTGTCTTTTTCTTTTCGCTTCCGTCTTCTTCCTCGCTCTCGTCTTCGACCACCTGCTCTGCCGATGGCACGACGATGGTATGATCGACTAATTCTACGTACGGTCCATACGGTCCCATCTTCATGACGACTTCTTTCATGTTGTTCGTATTTGGCATGAACCCGAGACTTTTCGGAAACGCTTCCATTTGCGCGCTTTCGGAATTCTCGTCTCCCAATCCTTTCAGAGGACGCAACGGAGCCGTGAACGAACACGCGGGGTAGTTGGAGCACCCGATAAAACCACCTTGTTTGGATGGTTTCAACCCGAGTCGGCCGTTTTCACAACTCGGGCACTTTCTATTTGCGCCTTCCTCCGCGTCCTCATCGACGCGACCGAATAAATGCATGCCCAACCGCTCGTCGAGCGCGTCTACCACGGCCCGAACTTCAACCGTCGAGACTTCCTCGCACTCGCTTTTAAACGGCGTCCAGAAATCCGTCAGTAAGTCCGTGTATCGCTTCTGTTCGTTGGCAACATCGTCTAAGGTATCTTCCATCGTCGCCGTGAAATCGTATTCCACGTACTTGGAGAAGTACGAAGCTAAAAACGCAGAGACGAGAATCCCTCTGGAATCGGGAACGAGTTGGGCGCCGTTCTTAGCGACGTAGCCTCGGGCGACTAACGCGCGAAGCACGGACGCGTACGTCGACGGTCGACCAATGCCTCGCTCTTCCAGAGCTTTAACGAGCGTTCCTTCGGAAAATCTCGGCGGTGGTGCCGTTTCGTGGCGGGACGGAGAACACTCGGCGACGTAAATCGAATCGCCTTGGTTCAATTTGGGAAGCCACGATTCGTTTCCAGGCGACGACGTTGATGCCGCCGATGATGAATCGTCTTCATCGTCGTCGTCCTCGTTCGAATCCTTTTCATCACCATCATCGTCTTTATTCACTCGAGCGTCTTCGGGATCGTCCTCTTTTCCTCTTCTCGCGCTGACGACATTATATGCGGCTAAATATCCTTCAAACGTCAACCTGTGCCCGTTCGCGCGCAACACTATTTCTTTCTTCTTCTCCGATTCGTTGTTGTGCACGTCCAACGCGATTTTCTCCACCGTGGCGGAGCTCATTTGAGACGCCATTGAGCGCGCCCAAATCAAAGCGTATAAACGCGCCTCGTCGGAAAATTCACCAAGTCTTTTACCAACCTCTTTGGGATGTCGCGCGGCAGACGTTGGTCGAATCGCCTCGTGCGCTTCTTGCGCGTTCTTCTGCTTCTTTCTAAAATATCGAGGTTCATCCGGAACGTGCTGCTTAGAGAAGATGCCTTCGATGACTTTGCGCATCTCCGCTACGGCAGTTTTTGACGCGTGCGTCCCGTCCGTTCTCGGGTACGTGATTAAACCATCGCCAAAACTGCCTCCTTCGTAGAGTTTCTGCGCGGCGCTCATGCACCTCGACGCCCCGAAACCTAAACGCTTGGACGCTTCTTGTTGCATCGTCGACGTCGTAAACGGCGGTCCCGCCGATCGTTTCGTTTCTTTCTCGGTCACTTCTTTCACCATCCACGCGCGCGTATTTTTGATGCGTCGCACCATTTCTGCCGCGTTCTCATCGCTTTCGATTGTAAACTTTGAAATTTTCTTCCCTTCGAAACTGAGCAACTTTGCGTCGAACGCGCTCCTGTCTGGACTGCTTTCCCCGCCTAAAGTCGCCTGGACCGACCAATACGGTTTCGGAACGAACGCCTCGACTTCCGTTTCTCTCTCCACGACTAATCTCAACGCCGCCGATTGCACTCTTCCAGCCGACAAACTGGTCGCGTTCGGTAACTTTCTCCAAAGCACGCCGCTCAACGTAAAACCGTATAAATAATCTAAAGCTCTTCGCGCTAAATACGCGTCCACTAACCGTAAATCAATCTCCCTCGGTTTCCCGAACGCCTCTAAAACTGCATTCTTCGTGACTTCCGTAAACGTCACTCTCGATACGTGCTTACTTTTACTCTTACTACTACTGCTACCACTCGACGACGTCGTCGTCGTCGTTGCTTTTTTATCCTCGCCGCTCAACAGCTTCTTCTTCTTCAACATCTCCAGCACGTGCCACGAGATCGCCTCGCCTTCTCTATCCGGATCGGTCGCTAAAACCACCGCATCGCACTTCTTGCACGCGTCGTAAATCTCCCTCATATATTTCGCATTCTGCACGGTCGCAGTCCACTTCATCTCGAAGTTGTTGTTAAAATCAACGCTCCCTTCTTTGTTCACCAAGTCTCTCACGTGTCCTCTCGTCGCGAGCACGCGGTAGTCCTTACCGAGATAGTTTTCAATCGTTTTCGCTTTCGCCGGAGATTCCACGATGACTAAAGACTTCTTTCGTTCATCAGCGCTCGAATTCAAACTTGACCTGCCATATATAGATTCAACCGAAGACGAAGATGCGAACGTTCGTAAAAGTATTCCTCCTCTTCGCCAAGACGTAGGCGTCTTAGGTATTCCCACAAAACCTCCCACGAAGGAGTTTTGACTGCATCTCTTTGCTCCTCCTCCCCAGGAAAGAAATCCCGACACTAAAACACCTCCTCCTCCTCCTTTTCGAAACGCTCCGCGCATCATCCTCGTCGTCGTCGCGTTCTCCTTTCTCGTCGTTATCTTCTTCTTCCCGAAAGGAACGCGCACGCCTCTCTTTTGTGCTCCAATCGGTTGAAACGACAGTTGCATTTGAACGCGAGATGAGAGACAGAAAGGCGCGCAGAAAAGCGAGAACACTTTTAGTAGCACAGAGTCGCTCTCGCCGCCGAATTGATGAGTGCGCGGAGATACATCATCGCGCGCATCTTTTGTTCTCTCTCTTTCTTTCTTTCGTGTGCTCGTCGTGATCTTTCGTTTACGTGGTTTCTTTCTCTCTTTCTTTGGGGAAAATGGAACCAATTGGCGGCACTTTGAATCTCTCGATCGACGCGTAAAGATTACAATCTCTGAAGCGAAAAGAGGAGAGTATTTATACACGCACGCGCGAGTAAAATGGCGAGGAAGAAGAAACCCCCACCTCCACCGCACAGCCGGAAATTCTCCTTCCCGATCTACGCCTCGGTGTTTTACGACTCCGTTTTTTTCCTCGTCGCCGGTGGCGGAGGGAAAAAATCGTCCGGCATTCGAAACTTAGTGACCGTGTCGTCCTTCCACGATGGATGCGTTTCGGAACCGATAACCGCCGCCGCGACGGACGACGACGCGCCGCAAAGGTTAGCGTTACATCCGGACGGGGTTTTTGTCGTCTGCGTGTTCGGAGGGTCGATCGGGGTGTTTCGAATGGAACGGAATTTGAGTTCGAATTCGACGAATGGTCTGAACCATCACAATCCGTTGAGCAGGAACGATTCGACGGAGGATTTACGAAACCGACCGGAAGTGAACATGATTCGCTCGAACGAGTTTCCCAGACGCGTGGCGTTGACCGCGGACGATAGGGACGTGAAGTGTGCGGTTTTCTCTCCATCTGGGAGGCAATTGGCGATTGGATTGGAGACGGGCGAGGTGAAGATTGTGCAGTGGCCGAGTTTAGAGGTGGATATGGAGTTGGGCGCGCACGAGAGCGGAGCGGCGGTGACGGATATCGCGTGGAGTCCAGACGAGAGGGTGATTGTGAGTTGCGCCGCGGAGAGGATTGGGAGTAGTAATAACAGTAGTAGTAATAGTAACGGACAACAACAACAACAACAACAAAATCAACAACAACAACAAGGAGAACAACAACAAAAGACGACGAAAGGCGCCATCATGTGGTCGATTGAAAGAGGTGAAAGGATTACGGCGTTGCCGGATCCAACCAGCGCTCGATTTAACTGCAAAGGGTTTCCTTCGTCCTCGAGAAAACCAAACTGTTTGAAAGTTTTCCGAGGGGCGAGCTTTTCGAACACCGGGGAGTTTTTCTTTTGCGGGATCAACGTCGACGGCGTCGGGTATTTAGTGAAATTTGAGACAACCAATTGGACGCCGATGGCTGCGATTCGCGCGTTCCGGGACGCGCCGATATCTGCATACGCAGCGAATAAGAACGGTTCTCGACACGCGTGCGGGAGTGCCGAAGGCGACGTCGTCGCCTTTGATGGTGGAGGATTAAGGAAACAAAGCTCCAACTCGAGAAAACGTTCGTTGAAACGCATCGCAGCGGCGCGAAACGCGCACATGATCTTCGTCACGACCATATCCTGGAACGCGAGAGGTGACGTTGTTTTATCTGGAAGTGCGGACGCGAGCGTGTATTGCTTGCACGTGAAGAATAAATTTAAATCTGGCCTGTACGGAAGCTTGATGAAACTGTTCTTGTGGATGACTGTTTTGATCGCGTGTTTACTCGGGTGGGTGTTTTTGTTGATGAAGGTGTTCGACGAGAGCGCGGTGCCGTTATTGAACAACAACAACAACAACAAAAACAACAACAACGCCGAAAGAGGGCTTTCGTCGTTAGACGAACGACAGCGAGTCATTTCGAAGCGCTCCGCTGGAATTCCTCTGGACGACAGAGAGAGAGAAGTGTTCGAGGAGATGGAGAGTGAAAACGCGGCGTCAGAGGAAGAACAAAGAGCAGCCGAAGGAGATTATTACGGCGGCAACGACGACCCGCACGCGTCCGCGAGTCGAGCGTACCACGACTCAGTCGAATACGAAAAGCAAAAAGAGTTGGAATACGCCGAAGCGAGAGCGATGGAGGAGAAGCAGAAACGAGAGTGGGAGTTACAAAACGAAGCAAACTTACGGAAAATGCAGTTTGCCGAGGAGGAAAAGAAACGGCAAAAAGAAGCCGCGGAACGGGAAACAGTCGCCGATGACAAACAGGAGAAAGAAGAAAAAGGAGAAGAAGAAGAAGAAGAAGAAGAAGAAGAAGAAGAAGAAAAAGACCGAGAAGCGGAGGAATCCGAACCCGAATCCGAACCGGAACAAGAGGAGGAAGAAGAAAAAGAAGAAGAAGAAGAACTCGACACCGAGGAAGCGATGGAACAAATACAGCGGGAGATGGCGGAAGCGAAAGAGCGACGAGAAAACGGCGATGACGACGAGCCTTCGGGAGAAATCAACAACGAGGATGATCCGTACAGCGCAGATGCCCAAGCTGAATTCGAATGGGGCGATAACGACGACGACGAAGACGAGGACGAATAACGTTTCACCTATACATAGGGAACACTGTTTTATTGTACAAAAAAGGAGCTACTCGCTATCTCTATTTTAACGCGCGAAAGAAGGATCTCATCACAAAGAGATGCACACATCGCCAATCCCCAATCGCCTCTCTCTCTCTCTCTCAATCATCAAATCTCTACTTCGTCTCGTCCTCCTTCTCTCGATCGCTCATCTTTGAAACTTGCTCGTCCAACTCTTCGATTCGGTTTCCTAAATCGTCGATTTTCGTGATGATCTCGTCGCTCATCTGTTGAAACCGACTCTGCATTTGCGCGAGCATGGATTGGACGAACGTGGTGAGTTCCTCCGCGGACTGCGGTCCCGCTTTAGAGTCTGCCATGAGTGCTCTTAGCTCTTCGCACTTTTCACAGAGAGTGAGAGAATGAAGTAAAGAGAGAGATGATTTTTTCTTTTCCCAAAGGAGAGAGAAAAGAGTTGATTGAGAAAAAATTAAAAAAAACGGCAGTTTTTTCTTCTGAGAGAAAAACAATCTCACAATCTCACATGCACGTGGGAAAAGAAGACGAGAGAGAGAGGAAAGAAGAAGAAGAACGAAAAGAACTTTTGCCGCTGTTTTTTGTCATGTCTGGAGGAGTGAGGACGCGAGGGCAGAAAAGACGGATGGGGGAGAGAGATGTGTGGGATTTGATCGTGAATAACGACGATATTTGTTTCAAACACATTCTTCCGAGATTGAATGGGACCGATCTTAAATTCTTGTACGAGGTGAATAGTGAAACGAGAAAGTTGATTAAGAGATCATCTCGCAAGGGGGAGTTGAAAGAGAAGTTTAAAGTGAACGAGATGTCGTCGATATCGACTTTGGAGTTTGCGTGGGAGAATAAATCGTTGTGGTGGCTGGGATGGGACGAAACATATTTCTGCTATCGAGTTGCTCTAACGAATAAACTCGAGTTGCTCAAGTGGGCGCGAGAGGAGAAAAAGTGTAATTGGGATGGATGGACGATTAATACGGCCGCACGTCAAGGTAATTTGGAAATGGTAAAGTATTGCGTTGCAAATGAGTGTCCTGTCAATGATTATGCGTGTGCATGTGCTGCCCGATACGGTCATCTCGAGTGCCTCAAATACTTACACGAAGAAGCGAAAGTGCCTTGGGATGAGTATACTGCCGGTTGGGCGGCTGGAAAGGGTCAGCTCCACATACTCGAATACCTTGTTGAGCGTAAGTATGATAAATTTGACGCACATGCGTGTTGGTATGCAGCCAAGAACGGCCACTTGGACTGTTTGAAGTACTTGCACGAAACCGCCAAAGCGCCGTGGAACAGTGGCGCCGTACGAGACGCTCACGAGAACAACCACCCAGACTGTTTACAATACCTCCTCGACAACGACTGTCCTCTCCCAACCGGTTGGTCTCACGAAGGAGGAACTTTACACGCCTCATAAACACACACACACACAAAGAGAGAGAAGGAAAGAACTAAAGAAAGAAAGAGAAACACAAAACCAAGCTTGTAAAAAAGAAACGCGCAACGCCGCGTAGTATTTTTTCCTCTTCTCTATGGGTCCGATCTCACGCTCTTCGAGTCCAATTCCGATCAGAAATCTCCTCATATTTTTGTATTCCCCGACGCAAAACAAACGCTCACATCGATCACAGAAACACCAATCATGGCCTCCTCGCGACAACTCTTAAAATCTATTTCCTCCTCCGCTCGCCTATTCTCGAACCACCACGCTCAAAATCAAACGAGAGGGTACAAAGTCGCCGTTTTAGGCGCCGCCGGCGGCATCGGCCAACCGTGCGGATTGCTCATGAAGATGAACCCGTTGGTGACGGAACTTCGCTTGTACGACATCGCCGGAACCCCAGGAGTCGCCGCGGACGTCTCGCACATCAACACCAAGGCGCAAGTGAAAGGGTACTCGCAAGCGGACGACGGCGAGGACGGGTTGAAGAACGCTTTGAAAGATTGCGATTTGGTCATCATTCCCGCCGGTGTGCCCAGGAAGCCAGGGATGACGCGAGACGATTTGTTCAAGATCAACGCGGGCATCGTGAAAGGTTTAGTGGAAGCGTGCGCGGAGAACTGCCCGAAAGCGATGTTGAACATCATTTCGAACCCGGTGAACTCGACGGTTCCGATCGCGGCGGAGACTTTGAAGCAGAAAGGGGTGTACGATAAGAAAAAATTGTTCGGCGTGACGACGCTGGACGTGGTGAGAGCGAAGACTTTTTACGCGGAAAAGAAAGGGTTGGAGACGGCGAAAGTGGACGTGCCGGTGATTGGCGGTCACGCTGGGGTGACTATTTTGCCGTTGTTTAGTCAAGCGACGCCGAAAGCGGCTTTGACGGACGACGAGATCGACGCGTTGACGAAGAGAACGCAAGACGGCGGGACCGAAGTCGTCGCCGCCAAGGCTGGTAAAGGTTCGGCGACGTTGAGTATGGCGTACGCCGGGGCGTTGTTTGGCGACGCGTGCTTGAGAGCGAAGAATGGCGAAGCCGGCGTCGTGGAATGCACGTACGTTGAGTCGGACGTCGTCCCAGGGGTTGAGTTTTTCGCCACCAAGGTGAGTTTGGGGAGAGAAGGCGTGGAGAAGATTCACGGAACGGGCGCGTTGACCGCGTACGAGCAAGCGGGCTTGGACGGTATGATGTCGGAGTTGAAGGACAGCATCCAAAAAGGTTTGGATTTCGCCAAAGGCGCGTAAATGTTTAAATTAATACTGATGAGAAAGAGAGAGAGAGAGAAAGAGAGAAGTAATGATGAGAGAGAACAAAATCTTCTTCGCGAATAAAATGGAGGAAAGACACTTTGATCTGTTGGAAGAAGATATTTTTACGAGTACACACACGTTCACCACTTCTCACTTCTCACTACCACTACTCTATATGCTCCTTTTTACTACCACAGTTTCAGTTTCCCGAACACTATTCCTACGACTACGGCGACGCCAACTCGGACTAGTCCCCTAATCTTCTCTCTTCTCTCCGTCTCTCTTTTACTTCCGTACACGTAGATTCTGTTATACCGACTCGAGTCCACGCCTTTCCGCTCTCGTTTCCGCGAGTCTTCAAACGCGACTTCTTTCATCAATCGTTTCTCCCAAAACTTGTCCTCGTTTTGATCATCTGGAAGCTTAAACATGTAACAAATAACTCTGCACCGATCGTTCATTCGTTCGCGTAACAGTTTCGCGACCTTTTCGTTCCCTCGCGGCAGCAGGTACAAAAACACGCAATCCGCTCGATGGACGTCCGTAACGGTCATGGCGTCTTGCGTTCGAATTTCCACTCGGTCTTCGAGATTCATTTTTTGAACGTTTATTCGAGCGTTTGAAGCCGCCACTGGGTCGATTTCAACGCCTACACCTCTCACGTTCGAGTTTTTTTGACACGCGGCGATTAAGACGCGCGCGTCGTTGCATCCCAGGTCGTAGACGAGGACTTGTTTTTTCTCATCTCCAACGCCGTCGCCGTTGAAGAGATTTGTTTTCGTTTTTGACGATTTAGATGATGAAGTGGAGGAAGAACAAGAGGGAAAAATGGCGTCGACGATGCGTTCGCACATCAACTGCGGCGTCGCCGAAACTGGGCCGAGGTAGTTTTCATGGGAGAAGGAAGATTCCGTTTTTAAGCGCGTTCGTGGTGGCATTTGGTTCAGTGATGAAAGTGAGGAAAAATGTTCATTCTGAGGACTTTAAAGTAGTTTGTCGCATCGTCATCACTAACAACAACAGTAATAATTAGTACTCAAACCACAAGGTCCAAAACACGTCCTCGATGTCGCCTAAATCGACGAGAAGCATGCGCGTTTTCTCCTCGAATCGCCAACTGCTGACGTCGTGTTTCTTCCCGTTTGCCGCGCGACTCGTCGCGGAGATTTTCTTTGGTTTTTCGCTGCTGTAACACGCGATTTGGCCGCAGGATTTGGATAAAAGGACCGTCGCTCGGTAACTTTTGCCGCTGATTTTCTCGAGCTTGCAGTTTTGAACGACGGCGTTACCGTTCATCATCTTCGAGAGGCCGAAACAGGCGAAGCGGATGTTGGCGCGTTTGAGTTTTTTGATCAGTTGTTGGGTAGTTTTCTTCTCGGCGGTGTTGTTGTTGTTGAGCTTTACGCTTCCACTTTCGATGGGACTGTTCTCCGTGGAAGGTGGCTTCGCTTTGATCGGAGAAGCGATCTCCGGAGTGGCAGGTACGGACGTGTCCACGGAAGATAAGCCTTCCTCTTCGAAGGATTCGTCTGGTGCGGAGCGTCTGGCGCGGAAGGACTCAAACACGGGCGTGATGGTGAACACGTCCCAATCTTTGCGCGTCAACGCGACTTCGGTCTTTTCGTGAAGACGCAAGATGTCGACATCGCCAGTTCGGTGCGAACGCACGGCAAACATTTGGTCGCCTATGGCATTTGGTCCGTTGTTGCCATTCTGTCCAGATGACTCTTTCCTACTCGAGACTTCCTCGTCTTTTTCACTGGGACTATTATTATTACTACCACCGTATTGGGAACGAAAGCCTTCGATATCTCGCGGTCGCACGCACGCGGATACCGTTTGTCCGTCTTTACCGCCAAACGAAATGTATTGGTTCACTTCTCGGGACCAACACGCGCCTTGGACGTTGAATGTCCCGACAACACCACCGACGCTGTTTCTGTTCCATATTTTCAACGCCGTCTTCCCGTCTCTACACACGTCTTTGAACAAACAATCTCTCGTCGGGCGACCGGGAAATTTCCCGCGTAATATCGACCCAGACGGCATCACCAACTGGCCTAAAACGTTAAAGTCGTGTTTGTCTGGATGATCTGAGACGTATATTGGGCATCCTCCAACCGCTCTCGCGGCGGCGTGTAACCCTCCAGTACTCGAAGCCGATTGAAACATGTCCCAATCCGGAATGACAATCTCACCCATAAACATGGAGTTGTAGGACACGTTGACGATGTGAACCGTGTGCGAAGCCTCGTTGGTCGGATAGAAATCGTCCGACACTCTCGCTAAGTTTGACATTTTAAAGTTGTACAAGTTCTCCGTGGAATGGCACATGCAATTGATTAACCCGTTGGTCGGGAAAAATTTCATGACGGATTTCTCCAAAGCCTCGTGGGTGTTTCTCGCCAACGCCGGGCCTCCACCGTTCGGTCCGTTCCCGTAGCCTAACGCGCCAATGACAGCTTGCGCGTCTACTTTGACTCCATCTACACCAGCCGCGGCGAGGTATTCGTGCAACTCGTTATAAAAGTGTTGCATTTTCTCCGGCGCCGGGACTCCGACGCCGCACACGGTCAACGGATCCCACGCCTGCGAAGGCTCCACCGCTAACAACGACGGGTTGTGTCTCGGATACTTTAGTTTCGCGCCAAACTCTCTCACATTCTCTTCGTCTGGGTGCACGCCGCCCCAATACCCAAGCAACGCGTGCCAACAGTAGACGTAATCCACGTCGTACTTTTTCTTAATCGCTCGAACGACGTTGCCTAGCCCGTCGATTTCGCCTCGCAGTTTATTCTTTTCATGTCCAGCTAAATCCATCTGCTGGTCCGCAGACCGCAAAGAATCTAACGACGGTCTCGAATGCGAAAACTTTGGCGACCCTGGCGGGGACATTTTATCCAAAAACTCTAAACTACCCACCGTTTTTATCGCTTTTTGCATCTTTTTCCCGGCTTTGCCCGCCAACGACGCTAAACTCCCAAACGGCGAACGTTTCCCACTAAAGCTGCCTCTCCGGAACCCCGTAAACGTAGAAAACTTCTTATTCGCTCGAATAGACACGACTCTGTGATTGAAATACGACAACGACGCCGTTTTCATGGCCACAAACGCGTACAACACGTAATTGATCAAAATACGAAGGGTATGCCAAAACACGCCGTGCGCTCGCATGGCGTGTAACCTCCGCCAATAAAACGCGTAAAACCACGCTGCAATATACCCAGGCGGCGTAACCGTCGGAGTTGTCAACGGCGCTTGCGCTTCGTCGTCGTCTTCGTCGCCGTCGTCGAATTCGTCCTCTTCTTCTATTACTTGGTCTTCGTCGTTTTTGCTAGGTTCTCGGCTATTGTCTTTACTACTTCCCGTTGTCGACGTCCGACTGTTTCTATACTCCTTATCTGGCTCTACGTTCTGCCACCCGTCGTCGATAATCACAAACTTCGGGGGCGAATTCCCGTTTTGTAAACTCGTCAACCCTTTCCCGATTCGTTTCGGACTGACTTTCTCGTAAAAAGCATCCCACGTGCACCACCCGAACACGTCCGCCACCGGCGGCGTCACCTTCTCCTCTCTCGGTTTAAAGCTCTCTTTCAAAACTAAACTGGCCATTTTAATCGCTTTTTTCGACGCATCGTACGGGTTATTCGCCCACGATATGATCGCCACGTTATCGATCCCGTCCGCTTTCACTTCCTCGCACGCGCTCTCGACGACGAGAAAAGACCCTCGCCTTTCCCACATTGGATGAAACCCGGACAAAGTCGCTCTGAACTTATCTCCCGACAGCGGCAAAATGCACACGTATCCGCTCTTCCCGTCTTCCCCGAGCTCGAGCATCAAATACTGCGTCTCTGCGGGTAAGTCTTTCCCTAAATCTCTCCCCCACGCCGGGGACATCCACCACAGTTTACATCTCGCCGTGCACATGAATGAGCTCACCAATGGTTCTGTGTTCGTGCTAAACTGT
>Ga0255769_10003044_pt1 | contig 17336 bp, 18 predicted proteins | sample 041ome_9_FD_179637 | JGI IMG/M metagenome (GOLD analysis project Ga0255769, IMG submission 179637) | Coastal salt marsh microbial communities from the Groves Creek Marsh, Skidaway Island, Georgia - 041413US metaG (version 2) | ecosystem: Environmental > Aquatic > Marine > Intertidal zone > Salt... | reverse complement strand
TTATGTAACAGTTGTTGCTCACAGCACACTATGGCGTAAACTGTTCCGTTCAAAAAGAAGAATGGATGGCGATTGGAGTTGGGACAGTCAGTTCTTTAGCGTACTATTTGCCGGCGAAGGGTTTCATGGATGTCATCATGAAGATCCAAGTAAAGCAGACTATACTGAAATGGCAGGTAAGTTTGATGTTAGCGGGTGGTTGATTCGTTATCTAAAAGCCTAGTCCATGGTGTTTGATCAGGAACACGTCCTACTAGTCGTATAAACCAATATCCAGTATCCCATTCACCTTTTCCTAATGCGTTACGAGCCGCACCTGGATGTGTATGATGATTGTTATGATTACCATCACAAGGGCAAAATATTGCCGCCAGTTTACTGTTAAATGAGTTGTCGCCACTTTCAAAATTAGTATATCCAATTAATCTTTTTAACCAAGTTTTGTGTGCCAGTACTGTGATATAACTAGTTGCTTGAAATCCGTATACTACTGCTACAAAATAAAAATAACATAATGCTTTAACGTCTATTAGTGCTAAAAGAATAATCCAAGCAAATATAATTTTGAAATAGTTATTATGAAAAAACTTGTGCATTGGATCACTCATTAGATCTCTTACTTCTCTAACACTTACATGGTATGTTGGAAAATAGTAGAACCAAAGTTTAATTGAACGCCACCAACTGGCATTCTGGTTAGGACTATGTGGGTCTCCATCCTTGTCGCTCAATTGATGATGTTTTCTATGTGTTGTAGACCAAGCAATAGTCGAACCTAAACTCATTATAGTAGCAAAGAACAACATTAGACCTTTGCCAAAATTATTTTTTGCTTCAAAGCTTCTGTGTGCTGAATATTTGTGTAACCCACAACTGATACCTATCAGAGTTGCTAGCCAACCAAACAGTAAGCCTGCTACTAGCCATACCCAATCAAACTGCCATACTAGAGTATATATAAATCCTAGGTAAACAAATGCTTGTAATAATTTAATTTTTGTATCTAACGGGAGTGTCTTCATATCTATATTTATTTTAAATACTTTCTGCACTCATCTAATTCAGGAATGTAGTCTTTTAACTGGACTCCTCTTGCCTTGTCTAGTTGATCGTTGTAAGTAAAAAAGTTAGCAAGTAGTAAAGGATTAAATGTTGGTTGTTCTAAGTAATAATCTAGTATGCTGTCAATAGTTGTTTTACATGATCTACCATCACTGTGGTATACTTGTGTCTGTTGACACTTACGCATACTTTCAATTACTAACTCGGCATTAGGGTGATTGTACGCTGATTGATTTGAGTTACGATTTATTTGAAGATAAAGTGCTGTCTTTGGAAAATGTTCATCTAGGTATTCTAATAGTAAATGCAAGTTAGTAACATTATACATACCTGGAACAATTAAAAATGTAACACTATGCCCAGCGTCTTCTAGAGCATGTGCATTAGCCATTACAGTATCAAAATCACTTAACCATCTTTGATAATCATTGATTCGACCATATCCATCAACAGACACTGTAAAGTTCATATTGCTAAATTGATTTACCAGTTTCCAAAATTTTGGAGTATAACTTTGTGCGTTTGTACCAATGGTAAAATCAAAATCTGTTTTTCCAATGTCTATACACTTTTGCATGAAGTCATAAAACTCAGCCATTACGCTAGGCTCACCGCCAGTTAAATAAATTCTTGTTTTATCATTTAGTGCATCTAAATTTACATGATCAAAATTTGAATATGCAAATGTTTGTTCGCCCATAAACTTGATGTTATGTTCTGTATATTCTTTATCAATTAAATGACTATGTTCTGGCTTACATGAGCGACACATTATGTTACATTTATTTGACAAACGTATTTCGTAATAGTGTGGATTCTCTAGTTTTTCTAAATCATCAATTGATTCTAATCCAAGTTTAACTGCCCAATCCATTGTTTCAAACAGTCGACTACTTTCAATACCTTTATCCTCATAATAGTAACATTCTTTACAGTGTTTAGGTAAACGTTTACCTTTTAACATTGATTCTCTAACTTCTTGAAACTTTTCGCTAGTTTTAAAGTCGCCTACTTCCTTAATATTATTAGCAATAGTATAATGACTTCTAGCACACAGATTTACTTGTCCTGCATCTTCTGTTAATAATACCCATGGGTATAAACAAAAACTTGGATTTGTTTTCAGATAATTGTTCCAATATTCTAACTGTTTTATGTTTTTATTATTTTTATATTCTACCGGTGTAGTTTCTTCTATCTCTAGTACTGCTTTATACGTAGTAAGTAAAGGCTTCCAATGACTCCATTCGTTCATTGGTTGATCTAATAGTACGACTAGATCAAAATTTTGTGCAAACTTAATTACCTGGCCTGGTGGCATATCTGTTAAGCTAGTATGATAGTATCCTGCTTGTATGGGAATGACATTATGCTCAGTGCATAATCCATAATTGACTGTGTTATCTTGTTTGGCTAACTCGTTAGTTCTAACGTCAGTATCTGAACTGTTATTGCCTAAACATAATATTTTTTGATTGAACATAGATTAATATTTATTGATTATCCAATGGTTACCAAGAGGGCCTAGCAAGTCTTGATAATCAGAATATGTTATTGAATATGTACCTGGTTCATCTATATATGCAAAAGGAATATGTTGCCATGGTAAAGTACTTTCAGAATCTGACAAACAAATAGTTTTATTATTACTTGATATTTTATTAGATAAAACTATAGTAGATGGTACATCAATATTAACTTGAGCTGTGATAACTGGCTTCAAGTTCTGAGGGAAAGGTTTATTAGTAAGTTCAATATCAGGTAAATTATGGTAACTATATTTAAATAATTCAGTAATCTCATTAGGAATACTATTTTTTAAATATCCTGAATGTATCCATTCTTGTGTCAATGGCTGTTTTGTTTTTGTCTCACTGTCGACCTGTTTTATAGCATTAAAAAACTTTTGATCTATTACATTTTCTTCTGTTATAATATTTGAATTATCCTCAAATTGAAATTTGGTATAAAAATTTTCATTTTTAAATACCTGTATATCAATTGATAGATCAGATGGTATTGTAATTATATCATTACTAGCATATTGTTGTGTTGATAACCAAGTTTGAAATATGCCTTGGTTAAATAATGATGGTCCAAATGTTTCTGTAACCATCACGTCAATTGGAGAATCAATTTCATCAATAGATTCATTTGCTATAAAGTTTTTATTAATCACTTTAAATTGACTTTGATCAAAATATTGAGATAATACATTTTGTGTTATAGCTGTCCAGTCAGGGTTTATATCAACAGCATATACAAATTTAGCACCTAAACTTAACGCATAAAATGATAAAATTCCAGATCCACATCCAACATCAAGAACTGTTTTACCTGGAGCATAAGCCTTTAATGCTTGGTAATAAAAGTCATTTCGCCACTTATCATTTATCATATGACTATGGATATTTATAGTAGCGTCTTTGACAGTATGTGTGGTCATAATTTATTGAGTTCTTTATATAAAATGGTACACCCTACGGGATTCGAACCCGTGTTGCCGGCGTGAAAGGCCAGTGTCCTAGTCCCCTAGACGAAGGGTGCATATATTGGCGGAAGTGGTAGGATTCGAACCCACGGACCAGTTTCCCGGTCGACGGTTTAGTAAACCGTTGCTTTAAGCCGCTCAGCCACACTTCCCATTGTTTACTTTTTATCCTTATCTTTTTTCTTATTACCGTAGAAGTCTGTTGAAGCATCAGAAGTAGTACCGTATGGTATTTGTTGTATTTTTCCGCCTTCTTCAAGAAACTTTTTCATCGCTTTATCCCAATCCTCTTGAGTAAAATTTTTGTAGTCTTGTGCCATAACTATTTCTCGTTGTATTTAGATAATAAATCTTCTCTAGTGTATTCGCCTTGCTCAATATCAATTAATGCTTGTGTTGTAGGCTTATTCTCATATTCATCTTTATTAGTTCTACCGGCAAATATTCTTTTATTTGATATATCCCTGGCACGTTGACTTGCCAGAAGAATTAAATCAAATCTATTACCACCAGCCTTTTCTAAACATTTATCTATACTATATCTTTCAATACTGGGTTTTACTTTTAATTGGCCTTCACTATCATAATCACTCATTGAATATCCTTTAAAGTTAAAAATGGTGCCGTTACTCGGATTCGAACTGAGGACCTACTGATTACAAGTCAGTTGCTCTACCAACTGAGCTATAACGGCATATAAACTATTATACGTTAAGGTTATCTAAATGTCAACTGTTTATTTAGGCAAAACTAAATGCTAGTTTTCCTTGAACTCTTGATGAATAGTAGTTCTTACCACCATCTACTAGAATTTTACCTTCAAAGTTTGGAGGATAAACTGCTTTGAATCCTTTGAGTACTGCGTCTTCACCTCGTTTATTCATCGCTGTATACACTTGAATGATACTTGATTGGTTTAACAATGCTAGAGCACCTTTAGTAAACTCTGGATTTTTATTGATTTCTTTTGCTACTGTTTTAGCCACTGCGGCCATGACTGCATACCCAGTATTGAATCCCTTAACTTCATTGTTGACTTTAAATCCACTTAACAGTGTACGTGCATCTTCACTGATGCCTTCAAAATCAGTTTTACCTGATTTAATATAACCTTCTACTTCGTTACGAAGATTATCATTTATTTGAGCTACGTTTAAATATTTGCCAATTTCAAATGGTCCAACGAATGCTGTATTTTCAGCAATCATTCTTACAATGTTAATAGTATATTGGCTCGACTCAATTAAATCTTCATTGCCTTCTTCTTTGGCTTTGAGATAAGCATCGTGTAAATTCTTTGCTGACGCTTTAGCACCTGCACCGCCTTTTGAACTAATGCCAATTTCTTGTCCATTAGGTGCAATTAAGAAACTATCACACAATGCGGCATTCATTGACATTGGCCACATCATTTTACAGTTCTTCCAGTTAGCACCGTCTGCTAATACTTGTCTTGCTTGTTCTGCTTGTCCCAGAATAACTCCGCCTGCTAAAGCCAATGGTTGCATGATTTCACCAAAGTAATCACGTACTGCTTCCATTTGTTCTGCCATACCTGAGAATACTATGTCAGCTCTGCCCTGTGCTAGTTTTTGTAGATTTTGTTTGAATGTTTCTTTAACTTGTTCTGGTGAGTTCTGAGTTACTGTTTGTATAACTTGATCAGTTGACATAAACTGATTTTCTGTTTTAATTAAATTCTGTGGGTCATACCCTGCCTGTAGTTTAACAGCACCTTTAGTTGCCAGACTCCATCCAGGAGGAACAGCCTTGTTTTCCCAGGTACCTAACATGTTATGTTTTGTTTGTTTAAGGTATCTACCCCAAAGTAGTTGTCCACCTTCTCTATTATTTAATACAGCAACAGCAAACGCCAACGCACCCGAGTTTGGACTATTAGTCCAGGTAATTTTACCTTTTAAGTCATCTTCGTACTTTTTAATTGTTTCGTCTCGGGCTTCTGGCGATTCAAATTGTGCTTGATCTGGATCAGGATAAAAGTCTATACGTTGGAATTCTGCTTCTTGGCCGTTAGCATTAACAAACTTGTCGCCTTCTATACGTCCAAATAGACCTTTTGCTTCTGTAATAAATTGGTTAGCTCTCATAGTTAAGTATTTATCTACGATCTATATCATCTTCTATACACCCACTACCAAACTGTATTTCAATAATATGACATGGTTCCGTGAAAGGATTGGTAATTTTGTGCCAGCGATCTATAGGCACAATATATTCATCATGCTTGTGTAAATTTTTATGCCACGTTGTAGCATGATCCTCAAACTCTACTCTACACTGCCCACTGGCAATATGCCAGAGTTCATTTCTTAAATAGTGTCTTTGCATACTCAAACTTTTACCAGGGTTAACTGTGAGTTCTTTTACTTTGGTAGTACCTATATCATGCAGTACACGATAGTATCCCCAGTCACGTTCTGTCTTAGGTGCCATCCAATCTTTTAATATCCAACTTGATGAGTTTTCTTTATTACCACCTACACCAAACTCAAACTTGACTGCTGGGTCATCTTTAAAGTGTTCAAGTTCAGGAATATTACCACTAGTCCTATCACCACCATTGGCAAATATAATTTGACTATTTGGATACAGCATTTTAGCATTGTTAATTGCTTCTATAGCAGTATCGTCATTGTCATTAAACAAAAACGTATGCTCTACATCTTTAAGATTTTGTATGATAGGAATTCTATCTGAGTGTGGCATAAAAGGTTGCCCTTTTTTACGTGTTAACCAAGCGTCACTGTTTACACCAACTATTAACATATCGCCTAGTTGTCGTGCCGAATGAATATAATTAATGTGTCCGCGATGTATTGGATCAAATCCACCTGTTACTAGTACTACTCGATTCATAATACTATCCTCGTTTAGGAGGTCTTAATATACCAACGTTTTTAGTTTTAGTTGTTTTTTTGTTTTTAGGATCTGCTTGGAAAGCACTTGATTGTTCACTTTCTTTTTCAACACTTTTATGTTGTCCGCCTAACTGTTCAACTGGTAAACCTTCTGTAAACGGCAAGGGTTCAAACACACTTTGATAATCAATAAAATAATTTTCTTTATCTAACCAAGGATACAGTACTTCTTCCTGTTTAACACTGTCGCCCCATTTAAACACACTTTCAGCAACACTTGGATGTACTAGATCTTTTTCTACTAAATGACTCCATCTAGTTGTTGCTGGATCCATAAACTCAATATCATTTTTGTAAACAGCAATATTAATCCATGGATCATTACGTTTTTTAAGTAGATAAGCATCACGACAATCAAACCCACACAATGCTAACATATATATCAAGTTAACTGGTGTATAATGATGTATGCTATGATCTCGAGTAAAACTATAATACATGTTGTCCATAACACCACTTTGTGCTTGAAGTGATATGATTAGCATTCCATTAACTGTCATTGCTTTGTGCCAGTTTCTTAGGGTTTCAATTGGATTCCAGGCATATTGAAAACTGTCATGTGCCAACATTAGATCAATTGACCTTGGCAATATATTTTCTTGTGTAAAATCTTTATTAATTAAATTGATATTTTCATGTTTAGGAATTGAGTTTAATGCTTTTTGATCAATGTCAACGGCATAACATTTATAGTTATAAGGTTCTGGTGGATCATCTCTAGTTTCTAGTGTAGCCCACCAATGTATGTCATTACTAGCCCCACAGCCCATATCAGCAATAGTTGTTAAACTATCTAAAAAACTGTCATACTCTCTTAAGTGATCGAGTATCCATTGTGAATGACTAGCCAATTGATGCGTCCTCCATACCTGCTGTACGCAGTCTAGTAATATGTCCTAACATGAAGTTCTTGCTTTCAAGTCCTTTCATAACTCCCAACCATTTGTTACGTAATAGAGCTACTTCGTTAATAATAGTTTCAAAGTCAATGACTTCATCTTCTCCGTCCACATATTTTTCAGCGTCTCTCGACGTTAATGCTCTGTTGTAGGCTTCAAGATATTTTTGAAAGTGTTTACGTCTAATTTTACGCAACTGTATGTTAAGAAAGTTTAATACTGACTCAATTTCTTGTAGTTGATTAAAACGATGCTCAGTAACCCCAGGTAAGCCACTAAGAGCTTTTTCAATGTTACCTCGTACACCAATTTCACGTCTAGCAGATTCTAACTCTGCTTCATAATGAGCAATCATATCTGGAATAGCACCTAGGCTAGCGACTACTTTACTATACCACATTATATTTCTCCAACCATGGGAATGTCGTTTTCCAATTAGTACCTCTACGTCTATCTTTTTCAGTCAGGTATACTAATAAATTTTTTATTTCTGTTTGATTCTCTTTACTGTCATTCATCTGTTTAAATAAACCTTTCATATATTCATGTGCCTGTTTGTTTTCTTCTGTATCTTCTGGCATCAGAGCTAGTATTTCTTGTTGCTCATGCTCAAATTCACTAGAATTAAATATTTCACCTTTCATATACTCTGGTCCAGGAGTTACTCCACTAAACCAATGTCCTATTTTTCTATCTTTACGCCATTCTTGTAACTGTTTTAACAAGTCAGGCATTGTTTTTATTGTTAACGCTGATATAGTCTGATTGATATTTAACGTTAACCAACGTTGACTTAATAATATTTTAAAGTTTTTCTTCCATAATTGCAAGTCCATACCATACCGAACGTATTCTTGTTCTGGCCCCCAGCAATCAATACTTGCTGTTATGTCAATCCTTTTTAATTTTCTTTTGGTCAGTAACTTTTTAAATTGTTCAATGTATTGTTCTATTCTTTCTGTTTTTAACTGTAAATTAGTTACTATGTTTAGTTCGCAATCCTTATTTGGATATTGATCAATCATAGTTAACAACTTATCAAACTCTTTTTGTAGTAAAGGTTCGCCACCAAGTATGTGAAACCTTTTAATTTTAGGAAATCCTTTCGGAAACCATTCCCAAAACTTTGGAATCAAATCTTGTGCTTGTCTTGCTTCGGTTATTAAATGAACACCTTGCTGTTTGAACTCTCCGTGTCGTTCATTTTCTAACTGTATTGTTGAACTTAAACTAGGCCAACAATACAAACAACCTAAGTTACAATAATTGTTAAAATATACTTCAACAATTTGTGGTGTTACTACTACACTATTAATGTCATCATCAAGTTCAGGCGGTGCTATGTTTGGCACTGTCATTTGTCGCATTCTGTCTGAAACACCGTTTGACTGTTCAATTTCACGACAGTAACTACAATTTGACTCTGGCCATTTACCTTCTAGCATGGCTCGCCTGTCTTGTTGCTTTACTTCTGTATTATGAAAAGAGTTAAAATTTTCCCTAGTTAACTGACTTGTGCCAGTTCTATGACAACTTGATGTTAGTCCACTATTTAAATAGAGTGTACTCCAATTCCATTTAAGTTGACATGAGGTAGCTGTTTTAATAGGAAAATATTTCTTTTCATCCATTAATAATCATCTGATCCATAATCAATATCATCTTCATCGTCGGTTTCATCTTCTCCTAAGTAGTCATGTACTCCCCTACCTAAGTATGGATCTGCTCCACCAAACTCTTTTAATTGTTCTTCAGTGATGCCGCCTTCAGCCACTACAGCAACGATATGATCTGCGGCCGCTCCTCTATCCTTTGCAGGAATATACTCCTTAGCAATTAGCCACATTTCACCTAATAATTCTACGTCTATCATTCAGTTTAATCCTCAGTTTCAACTTCGTGGACATCACCGTGTCCATCTACTGTTAGTTTTGTTTCTACTACTGGTTCTTCTGCTGTTTCTTCAACAACATCATCATTACTTAGTCTTTTTAGACTAGAACTTATTTCTTTCATAGCGATGTCTAAACAACCTTCTTCATTGTTTTCCCATGCTTTACGGAACTGTTTGATTTCTGTTCCATCAACTGTGGTGTATACTAATCTGTTACCTTCTTTTTTAAGTAGTCCCTTGCCTTCTAGCATATCAGTTAGTCCTGAGTAAGGATTCATACCTGTTTCATATGGAATCTTAACCTGTACTGATTCAAAAGGTTTAGCATATCTAGTTTTCATAACTTTACATGCGGCTCTGATACCTTTAACTTCTGATATCTTGTTACCATCTTCATCTTCTTTTAGTTTTAGTTTACGCATAGCAACTACAATTGATGAAGCGTAGATAAAGCCTTGTCCACCTGATATCTTGTCATCTGGATCAAACATATCCTGTGATGCGTATGTGTGGTTAGTACATACTAAGCCTACGTTGTGTGAGCCAATCATGTTAACTGTGTTACGAACTAATGAAGTTAGTGCTTTAGGCTTACGACCCATATCACCTTTCATATCACCTTTTTGGAACTGATCCACATCTGTTGGAGTAAGTAACATACCTAAACTATCAATAACAAACATCACTTTAGGACGTTCTTCATCTGGTAGTGTTTTATAGTCTTTCATAAATTCACTAATTGTTTTAGCAACGTCATCAATCATAGCCATGTTTAGTTTTAGAAGTTTATCTTCTGAAACATCTACACCTAGTGCTGTTAACCAAGATTCATCTAGTGCGTTTTCTGTATCAATTAATACAACATAGATACCCTGTGCCTGTGCTGATTTGATAATGTTACCTGAACAAATATATGATTTACCTGCCCCAGACTCACCAGCAAACACAGTAACTTTACCTAGTGGAATACCACCGTGAAAGTCTCCACTAATCAAATAGTTTAATGTGTAGTTGCCTGTTGATACCCAGTCAGTTGGATCGTTAAACCCAATACCAAGTCCATCAATACTTTTAGTTAAAGTTTTTCTAAATTTACTTACGTCAAATGGTTTTGCCATGATATATCCTTTTTAATTATTCTCTACCGGTACGTTTGCGTCTTTCTTTAAAACTGTCGACTAGTTTTGATAGTGTTTTATCTCCCCACTCAGCAAACAAAAATGGAAAGATAGCATGAATAGTTCCGCCTATCAGCAAGATAATATACATAAAGTTTGCCCACATAATCCAACTAAAATGTTGAAAATATGATTCATTTACCTTTTTTAAATGACCAAAATCTATGTATAATTTTTCTTTAAGAAATTTCTTCATAGTATTATTTTACACTCATTATTACGCATAAGCAAGTCTTTTAGTTAGCCAAATGAAAGAAAAAGTTGTTTCTTGATAATACATTTTTGAACATTATTTCTCTATATTTTGTTAAATTTGGCCATAAATCTTTAAAGTTTGCTAATGGACAAAAATGACCAATTACTTCATAGTTATGTTCTGTACACCAATCAACATATTCTTTACTAGGAGGTCTGTGTTCGGGTTTCGATAAATTTATTTCAACTTCTCCAGTTAATGCCGAAAAATCATCTCTACCTTGCCAACTTAAATCCCAATTAAGAAATCTTTCATATTGTTGTCTTCCTAGGTTATGATAAACAATACCAATATTATATCTATCAAAACTTAATATGTCAGTTCCAAACGGATTTGGGGTTCTCCAATGGTCAACTTCTTTGTTAAACCCATTAAACTCAAACATACTTTCAATATAATGAATTAAATCATTTATATTTCTAAACTTGTCAACATAATCTTCTCCCATTAATCGCAGAGCAGTAATTATTTTAGGTTGATCTTTACTTAATTCAACCCATGCTGTATGAGTTTTATTCAAAAATGTTTGATTGAATGGATCAATCTTATCATTGAATATATTGACTTTAAATCGGCTAAGAATTTGTTGAACTTCATTGTATACTTCTTCAAAATCAGTAATACATCCTTGTGATATTCCTGTTGAAAAGGGAGTAAAATGATTTAATTTTTCTGTATTTAATGTTGAGACATAAAATTCAAATAAGTCAGGTTTATCTGTTTCTAACAACAGCTCATCACCTGATTCAGCCCATACAAATTTCATATATTATCTACTAAAGAAAAAGTAGGGCAAGTTGCCTTGCCCTTACTTATATGTTACTTCTGACGGTTTCTAATCATTGCTAGAATATCTTCAGCACGTTGCCCACCACTTGCTGGTGTTTCAACTGGTGCTGTAGGCGCCGCCTCTGCTACTGTTTCTTCTACTTTAGGAGCCTCAACTGCCGGAGCAGGTGTTGCTTCTTGTGTAGGTGCTGGCGTAGCAGTAGTTTCTGCTGTTGCTGTTGGTGCTGGTGTTGAGTTAGAAGTGTTAATTTGAACACCTCTTGGTCTATAGTAGTTGCCCCAACGATCTGCGTCATATGCTTGACCATCAACTGATGCTTCAAACATTTCTTTCATAACTTTAAGTTCAGCTTCGCTTGGTTTCTTAGGAAGGAAGTCGCCTAGGTTGTGAAGACCATATTGTTCAATAGCGCCACTTTCTGTAGCGTCTAGTGCTGATTCCTTACGTGACCATTTTGAAGTTGAATAGTCAGCATAACCACCTTTAGATGTTTTAGTAATAATAAAGTCTAAACCACCTTGATAGTCTGTTGGTAAGTTTTCTAATTCTGGATCTAATAAAGCCGCTTTGATCAAGTTAAAGATCTGTGGACTAATAATAAATCTACGAATTGGATTTTCTGGTGTTTGATCATCTGTAATTGGATTCTCTCTCACAAAACCTTGGAATAGGTATGATTTTTTCTTCCAATATTTACGACCCATATCTTCTAAACTTGGATCTTTGAACCAAGTTCTTACTTCTGCTAGAATAGGACATGCTTCACCCCACATTTCTACACATGGTACCTGTACCACAACTGGTTTACTATCTGCTGATCCTTTAACGCCAGCAAATGATAAGTTAATCATGTTACGTTCTACCCAAAAGAATGTATTGTCTTTGTTTGCGTCTGGTAAGAATCTAACACGTGCTGTGTCACCTTCTTTAATATTCCAGTGTGCGTAGATGGCGTTATCACCGCCTGATTGTGAAGAGTTCGATTGACCTCTGTTTTCTTGAGCCTGTAATTTTGCTCTAATTTCTGCTAGACTTGTTGCCATGGTATTTCTCCTTAATAAGTTGCCATAATGTTTGTGCCTAAACTACATAACACTTCTATATTATATAGTACTTTTATTTATCTTTCAAGTGGGTTTTTATAGATTTTTTACCAAAAAGAAAGGCAGTTAAAAAACTGCCCTTTGTGCATGGGTTGCAAGAGTTATTTTAAACCTGATAATCTCTTAATGTCTGATAATTCTTCTTCGCCTAGTGTGTCCCATGATTTTGCTGGAAGTCCACCTTTTGGAGTTGGTCCTTTGCCATGTAGATCAAATATGTCTTTAAGCATGTCAAGGTATCTTTTAACTGTATTTGGTTTGTCATCTTCACTGGTTAAATCAGTAAAGTGTGTTACAGTAGTTTGTCCATTATCCATATCAACTACTAGTGCGTTGCTATGTGTGTTAGACACTTGTGCTACTGTACCTGTTTGGCCTTTGTCCTTAACATACACTCTTTGTCCTACTAATTTTTCTAATTTTTCATGTGCCTCGTAAACTACTATTTCGTCTTCATGTATTGATTTTTGTAGATTGTCAATTGCCTTATCGTGCCTTTTATCAGTTTGTGCTTGTTTAGCAATTTCTTTTTCTTCCCAATCATTTTCTTTTTCTAACTTTTCTAATTGTCTTGTGAGCTCAATTGCCAGAGCCGCTAGTGGATCATCGTTAGCCTGCCCTCTATTTTTAATTAATGCTTTTGCTAATTCAATTTTTGCTTTAGGATCTTTAACACTGTCTAATGGTCCTTCTTCATCCTCAGTTTGAATTAAGTTTTTACTAATGTATGCTGGTTTACTTGGGTCCTGTCTTAAGCCTGGTGTTTTTACTTCTTCCCAATCTGATTTTTTCATGCCATATTTTTCTTCAAACTCTTTGTCAGATAAATCTTTTAGGTCCATTGATAAGTCTTTCATCTTGCCTTCTTCCAGATCATCAACATCAACATACTTACCTTCACCATCACAATCTGGGCAATCGTGTTTTTTATGTTCTTCATCTCGCCATTCGCCTGCACCCTGACAAGTTGGGCACTCATATTCTTTGTCTTCTTCAACGCTTTCATCTGCGGCCACTGCCTGTGCCCAGTCTTTAGGTTTTTCTTCTTTATTTTTACCCATAATTCCAAGATCATCTGTGTATTTTCTAGGATTGTTAAATCCAGGTTGACGGTAATTTTCTTCTTTATCGCGACCTTGATCACGTACAAAACCATCTGGACTTAGTTCTTTAATTTGTTCTAATACTTCTGGCATGTTGTTGTCTAACCAAGACACTATAAGTGAGTTACAGTCTGCTTCTGGATCTACTTCTGCTAGTGCTTCAATGTCATCATATAATGAATCATCGCCAATGTATTTGCCAACAGCGTTTGTAGCGTTCATACCATCTACTCCAGCTATAATAGGCTTTCTTAATAATTCAGCAAGGCCTTTGATATCCTGATCTGTTTCTGGAATATTCCATGTACCTTCACTTATTCTATTAGCCCATGACTCAAATTCTTTTGTTAGCGTGTTATCTTTTTCACTCATAATTTTGTGTGCCTTGTGAACTAAAGGTAATGCGTTTTCTACTCTTTCATCCATAATCTTTCTTACAAAAAGATCTTTTAAAGATGATACATCAATTTCGTCTTCACTTACCTGAGGATTAAAGTTTTCTTTATATTCGTTATAACCACGCTTACCTTTCATTTTATTTAATGTAGATTTAAGCAATCTATGATATCCAAATGCTGATTCAGCCATTTGTTGTGCTGATTCATTACTAAGTGTTCTTGTACGCATAGAGTGTACAAATGGTCTTAGTGTTATCATTTCATTGACCATTAATGTAATTTGTTCGCCTAGTGTGTCTGTTGGTAAACCTCCAGCAGATATATGGCGTGCCATTGCTCTAGCACCTAATAAATTTGTAAATGGTAATCGGAATCTTTCGTTTTGTTCGTTTTCAATAAAAATTGCTTCAATATTTCTTGAACGGCTTCCACGTATTTCTTCAGCAACTTCTTTTGTGTGCTGGATTTTAATTCTTACTGGTCCGTAGCTTTCATAACTTCTCTTTTTAGTACCGTACATTTTACCTTCTGACACTAACTCATCAGCTGAATATGTAGTGTCAGCGTGACTCTGTTGTTCAATATCTCTATACTTAAGAGTTGATCTTGTAATATCTCGTGGTTCAAAATTTAATAAGTTTCTTTTAGAAAACTCTCGTAATTCTTTGAGAAAGCTATACCATTTTTGTTTGTGCGGTTCTTCTAAATTATTGCTAATGTTTTTACTATAGTAAACTTTTAAACTATTTTCATCGATGATACTGATAGTAATGTTGCCATAATTTTTATTGTCTATCACATAATCAAAGTTAAAAAATCTAGCATCTTCAGGAGTGTTAGTTGCTTTGGCATTTTGATCACCTAAGGTGACATCCTCAAATCTATCACGAACTTTTTCAAAAAGACTTTCAGCAATTTTATTAATTTCTCTCATAGTATTATTTATCTTAAAACATTATAAATGGCATTGGCTCAATAAGATCGTCTAGACTATCTTTCATTACACTATCAAGTTCAGGAACATAACTTTGTAATACTTGGGCCATTCGTACTATTAATATTAAACTCATAACCAAATCGTCATGCTCTCCTACTTTGGCCGCATAACTAGTTCCGTGGGCTACAAATGTTTTTAATTCACTTATCAATGGGCGACTGTGTATAGTTAAACGTCTTGTTTCAATTAAATTTTTAAGTTTAGCACAGGCACTTAATTTAGATTTATGTGTTGTATTAAAACCTTTTCTAGATTTCTTTCCAGGTGTTTTAGGTTCTGTTAAGAATATACCTTTAATATTTTCCTCGCCTATTTCAGCAATACTAACTATTGCCGCTTCACCTAAGGTGTTATTTTCTAAGCTATAATATATTTGTGTTTCTGGGATTATTTCTGCCAAATGTTTATTAATTTCAGATAGTATTGCAATCTGTTGCTGAATTGGAGTTTTATTATGTTTCCATTCTGCTACTTGCTCAAATGCTGGCAATTCAAATACTTGTATAGCCGCTGGGTCACCGCCTGTACCAAGACTTGGGTCTAGTGCTACCATATAAGTATGTTCGGGGTTTGGTTTCTTGTACCAACGAACTTGTCCTTGTTTTTCTATAGGATCCTTTCCTTGTAAATCAATCAAATTACTGGCATTGATTAATGTTTCGTCCCAGATAATAAATTCACAATCCATTTCACGTCTGAAACGATCATCACCCAACTGTGCTCTTTGTTCTTCCGCCCACTTGTCATCTCTATCTGGATGTTCATTCCAGTAACTACGGAATGCTTTAAATCCATTAATGCCTATTTCAGTTGGGTTACCGTGCTCATCTTCTAATTTGTTAGCACCTTTCCATAACACAGCAAATTGATCTTCGTCTGAGTTTGGAGTAGATGTAATAATACATTTACCGCCTGTTGCCAGTGTTGGGCTAATAGAAGTCCAAAACTCACGACCAATAGTAGGTCTCACAAACGCAAACTCGTCACAGTATAGTAGTGATATACTCATACCTCGTCCAGTGTTTTCAGTTGTTGTTGACGAAACTATACGTGAACCATTATCAAAATCAATTGAACCTTTATTGTAACTAACAGCACCTGCTCTAATATAATCTGGAGTGTCTTCGTAGGCATAACGTATACGTTGCATGATCTCCTGTGATCCAGAGAATTTATGTGCGGCAATAAGAATAGTTGAATCAGGCACAAACATAGCATACCATAACAGATAACCTGCGGCCGATGTTGATTTACCTGTTTGTCTGGGCATTAGACTTATACTGAATCTATTTTCGTGATAGGTTCCAATTAAGCGTTTTTGATATTCGTATGGCTGATACAACATTTTACCTTGTGTAGGATGCTGTATATAAAAGTAGTTGCTCATAAAGTATTGTGGACCCGTTACAGGATCAGCACATAGAGCAAACTCTTGTAGTTGTTTTTGTGTAAAAGATTCTTTAGTATGTGGTTTCTTTACTAATACAGAATCTGTACCTTTTGCTGTTCTTGCCATACTAGTACTTATCTGAGTTTAAATTAGGTAAAACTATTTTTTATTACCAGGGCTTTTCGCCAGTCATATATGGCTTTGAGAACCATAACTTAAACCATTCAGGAGTGCCTGGTTCAATGTTATGTTTTGCTTGATATTCTGCTTTTTCTTGTGCTGTGTGTGTAAGATTGGTTACTTCACTGACACTATTAGTAGTGCCAGTATATTCCTGAAGTTCACCTTTGTTAAGATCAGACAGACCTGCTAATCTTTTTAATTCTGATATTTCAATATCCATTACGATTTGATATCGTTAATCATCTCTTCGTATTCAGTCCAGAGACTTTCTTCTAAAGTTTCTTCTTCACTTTCTGCTAAAGGATTAGCCGCTTTATTAGCAGTTTCTGGATCTTGTACTTTAGATTTGTGTAGATCATCTCCACTAGGTATTGCGGCACTTACTGGTGCCGTTTTTTCGTCTGGTGTATTAGCATACTCAATATCACGTTCTTCTTCAACAACTTCTTCTTGTTGTACTGTTACTGCTTGTACACCGGCTAATCTCATCATAAGTTTTAAAGCATCTTCTTCGCCGTTTGCTGTAACGTTTACATTAATATCTTCGTTAACTTGTTTATCTTCGTTCATTTTTTCTTCCTCAGTATCACCAGTTACCTTATATGTTTTACCGTCTAATTCAAATTCATCTTTACCTGCTTCAATAGCATCTA
>Ga0255769_10003017_pt1 | contig 17437 bp, 30 predicted proteins | sample 041ome_9_FD_179637 | JGI IMG/M metagenome (GOLD analysis project Ga0255769, IMG submission 179637) | Coastal salt marsh microbial communities from the Groves Creek Marsh, Skidaway Island, Georgia - 041413US metaG (version 2) | ecosystem: Environmental > Aquatic > Marine > Intertidal zone > Salt... | reverse complement strand
GATGTAGTATTAAAACTAAACACACAAGCTGAGCAAAAAGAAGATTACATGTATAGCATAATGGACGAGGTTGGTGCTGAAATTACTTCTGGTAATTTTGATGCTAACGGTGAAGCTATTATTCAAGGTTTAGAAAACGATATAGAGTATCAAGTTGGCGTATGGGTAAATTCTGATGCCACATGGTTAGGCGATGTTGTTAGTTTAACAGACGCTTACATGTTATTCTTACAAGCTATTAATGCTGGTGAAAATCCAGATGAACAAGATAACATTGTAGATGAAATACGAAAAGTAGTTTACGATGTCAATGCAGATGGTGTAATTAACTTTGACGACTCTTATGCGTTATTAATGCATGTTATTGGCGAACCATTAGAAAATACTTATATAACCGCTGATAAATGGGCTTATAATATATCTGATTTAGATAAGCCATTTAAACCAACAGAGAATGATAAAACATTTAACGCGTATCATTATTTAGCTGGCGACGCAGATTTTTCACACTCTCATTATGAAGCACAAGTTGCAGTGTCTAGGTTTTCATTAGCAAAAGAAAATGTTATTGACCACGATCTTGATTTAACAACAGAGCTTGTAAACGGTAAAATAGAGTTTGTGGTTAATTTAGATAGAGACGATTTATCAGCTATAGAATTTATAACAGACTTTGATGAAACAAAATTAGAATTTGAAAAAATTGTATTTGATTCTGGAGATGTTATAACTAACTATAGTACAATTAAAAATAACTCTGTATATTTTGGTAGTATAGAACCAGAAGGCAAATTACAAATAAAAACAGGCAAATCATATAAAATAGTATTTAATCCAAAAGTTGAAATAACTAACGCTGCAGGTCTTATTTATTTTAGAAGACAAGAGGCAGTTACTACAGCAGGTCAAAAACTAAACCTAAACCTTAAATAATGAAAAAGTTAATTGGATTAATTGTAATATTATTTTTCTCTTGCCAGAAAGATCCTACGGTATATACTCCAATACCTTATGTTTTAGAAATACCAGAAGTATCAGGACTAAAACTTGAGAGTTATATTGTTACAGATAAAGTACAAGTAAACGTAAAATTACCTGAAACAGGTCAATACAGAATTAAAATATTTGATTTTACAAATAAACTAGTAAGCCAAGAACTTGTTAATGGTCAAAAAGGTGATAACATACTCAATGTGTATGTAAACGCTTTACCACCAAGTTCTTATACTGTAAGCTTATATGATAATAATACATTAATAGGAAAAGAATTTTTTACAAATGAGTGATGAGCAACAAGGAGGTTTTTTAACCCAACTTAAGAATCAGATTTTAGCAGGTGTAGGAGTTACAATCACAGCACTTAGCACAATGTTCATAGACGAAATAAAATCTATTGTAGGCATTGAAGATCCTGTAGAAGAGGTTACGGCTGAACCTGCAAAACCGCAGGATATTATTATTAATATTCCTGAGCAGAAAAAAGACACTGTAGTTAAAAAAGTCTATGTGGCGCCTAAAAAAGAAAAAACAGAAACTCAAAAACGTAAAGATGAAGGATTTGATTGGTAGAATACTACTATTATGGTTCGCGTCAATAGGAGCTCTTTATGGACAGGTTTTAGGTAAAACTGTAACAGAAGATTACGTTGCAGGTTTCGAGTCAAGAGAATCAATCTGGAGCGTCCCAGAATACAACGGAGACCCTACAACTGTAGCTTTATTGAGTATTGGTGTGTCAGATGAGGTTTTAAGTCAATATCCAGAGCTTGGTGACTACAGAGTAGGGCTAGGGCTTACAAATATCACTGTAGCTTTTTTAGATGAAACGTTCAGATTTGAATTTGTTGAAACTAAAGATGAGATTAAAAACCGTATGGTTACTCAATATAAAGCTAGCCAAAAAGGTTTAACAGCAAATGAAATTAATATCGTAGGTAAAATTATGCTTGCAAAGTATTTCTGTTATATAGAAGTATACGACTTTTCTATATCAGAAGACGAAACACTTAATTTAAAAGACGGAGTTAAAAATACTCTTGTTACAAGATTAGGTTTACAAGTTAAAATGGTTGACGCTGAAACTGGTTTATATATGACGGGATCAGGACTAGGTAAAGCTGTTACAACTAGAGAGCTAACACTTTTAAATGATGAAAACCTCGACGATGTTAAGTTTAATCAATCTTCAATAGGTACATCGACTAAAAAAGCATTAGAAACAGCCACTGCGAAAGTTGTAAAACGAATGATTCGCAAAGGCATATTTGATCATTAATGAAATGGTGGTATATACTATTTTTATCCTTACTGTATACACAATCGCTGCGATCGCAATCTGTAGTTCAGACATTTGTGGATCGATGCACAGGAGAGACAAAAATAATAACAATACCATTTGAAGGTAATACTGTAGTTGTATTTTATAATAGATCTGCATCTTTTAATATTAACGATGTAAGGTCTGGAGCTTTACAAGCTTGGCTTGAAGAAACTTATGCGTGGTGGGCATCAATATCGCCATGCTCAACTAATCAAGCAACAACTACAGCTACACAAGCAACAACTCAAAACACTACACAAAATGCTACGCAAAATGCAACATCTACTGCGTCAACTTCGACAAATCAAACAAGCAGTTCAACATCTCAAACAAATAATACTGAATCTAGCTCAAGCTCAACAGGAACAGAAACCTCTGACACCAGTGGAGGGGACGATACAGGAAGTGATGCAAGCAGTCAAGAGGGGGACGATAGTTCAGGAGATGAAACCAGTTCAGAAGAAAGCTCCGATGAAAGCTCAGAAGAAAGCTCAGAAGGAGAGGGTGAAGACGATGGAGAAGATTCAGATGATGGAGAAGAATCTGAAGAAGAAGACGAACAGTCAGAATCAAAAAAAGCAAACCCTGTAATTATAGCCGCTAATGTTTCTACAATGTCTGCACTCAATGGAAGTGTGAACTTTGTAAGTAATGTTGGCATGTCGCAAGCTTCATTAAATGGAGTTACAAGTTATTCTGCTAACGCTATGATATGGGATAACTTAAAACAGTTTAATATAAACGTTGGTAGGTCTTATATAAATAAAGATCAAACAGTAATACTTTATGGTAGTAGAAAACCAAAAGTATATGGAGGTAATGTTAAAACAGTAAATACAATATCTATAAACGGTATGTATTCATTTGGCACATTTAATATATCTTTTGGCAAAAGCAAGGTGTATATGTTACCAAAACAATTAATAGCAGGCTGGGCATCAAGTTTAATGGTAATGAGTGCTGATGACATAACTATAATACCTACAGGTGTTGGGTTTGCAACAAAACCTTATATATATGACAGGTTTGTTATATCTCCAATGCTTGCATTTGCGGTAAATCCCGTAATATATAATATGAACAATAAAACATCTTTTTTCAATACTAATTTAATGTTTGTCAGTGGTTTAAGTGGAACATTTAATCTAACTAAAAACTTTATGGCAAACCTTGGATTTAATATTGTAGAAAGTACGGCTAACTTACCTATGACATGGGCTATAACCATTGGTAGTAGGTTTCAATTTTAAACTATGGCATTTAAAGACATTTTCAAAGACGACAACGACATTAACGAAAAATCAGTAGTAGGTTTTGCATCATTTGCAATCATGGTAGGCTTTGCTCTTGCAGACATTGTAACAGGTTTTGTAGGCAAAGATCTTGTTGTTCAAGAGTTTATCTATAACAGTTTTGTTATTATTACTCTTGGAGCATTTGGCATTGCTGAAGCTGGTAAAATATTTGGTGGTAAAAAAGAATAACAATGGCAATCGAACCAAAAGGAATTATTGTACACTCAATGGCAGAGTATTTAAAAATGCCAGAAGGTCCAATGAAAGCTCACGACTTTTTAAAATCAGTTAAACTATCAGTACATGGTTTTATTCACCCTAACGGTACTTATGAAAAAATGGTTGAGTCACCAAATAAAGCAGCTCACGCTGGTAAATCAGAGTGGGCGGGGCTAGAACACCTTAACAACCATTTCTTAGGTTTTGAATTATTAGTTCCAGGGGAGCATGATTTTGGCACATTTAGCAAAGCTATTGAAACCCCTGGTACTTATACTAAGGAGCAATTTGACACAGCTGTTGCAACTTGTAAGTGGTGGATGGAGCAATACAACATACCTGCAGAAAACGTTATTCGCCACTCAGATTGCTCTGGTGATGATGTTAGAGGATCCGGAAAAGGTAAAACTGATCCTGGTTCTGCATTTGATTGGGATGCTTTTAAAGCTGCTTTAGTAGCATAAACTATGAATAGGGCAAGTGTAATATTGCTCTGTATTACGACTTTAGTTATATTTTTTATGTTGAAAGAAAGACCAAAGCTCGACATACAGAAGTACGAGAATCAGATCAACATGCTTCAATCTGAAATAAACCTATTGGAGACTGCTAATGATAGTTTAAAAATAGAAGCTGCAGTTCTTAATGAACAAATAGCTGAATATGATAATACAATAGAGCAGTTAAATAATCAAATAGATATTATAGAAGATGAAACTAAAAAGAAACTTGATTCTATTAGTCGCTTTGATAAGCGTCAGCTTCAAAAGTTTTTCTCAGACAGATACAAAAATTCTATTAACTGAACCAATAGCTAGGTTAGTAGTTAAAGATCTTGTAACATACGACGGATTAAAAGCGCAATACAATGTTACTTTGCAAAGATTGAACACATTGGAAAGTAAAACATTAACGCTACAAGAAGTAATAAATAATTTACAATTACAATTGCAAAATAGAGAAGACGTATTGCGACAAAAAGATTCTCAAATAGAAAACTATAAAAGCATTTCAGAAGACCTCCAGAAGGCTTTAAAACGCGAAAGAGCAACCAAGAAGTTATATAAGATTGGTTCAGCTATTGGAGCTTCTGCGATTCTTTTAAATATATTGCAAAAATAAAAAGCCCCAAGATAATTCTCAGGGCTTTTTACGGCTGAACAAATAAAATAATAAACTACGAATTAACCATCGCAACTTAAACAATCTGGATCCATTGCTTTGGCAGCAATATCACCACGCAATACGGACTCGGTCCGCATATAATATAAAGTCTTTATTCCTTTTTTCCATGCTTCTAAGTGAACTTGATTAATCCATTTAGGAGAAGCTTCACTTGGAAACGCTAGATTCAAAGATACAGATTGATCTACATATTGTTGACGTATACCTCCCTGATTTACTAACTCTAGTTGGTTAATTTCTTTAAATGTTTTGAATACATTTTTTACCGCATCAAAGCCGTACTTATCCACTTCTTCATTTGTTTCAGATAGCTTAACCAATTTTCCTTGTACATATCCCCAATCATTTAATTCTTCAATGTCCTGAATAGAACCTTTGTCTTCTAATATTTTATTCCAGGTATTTGTATTATTAATACCTACTTTTCGCAGGACTTTTTCCAGCTCTTTGTTTTTTCTAATGAATGTTCCCTTTGCAGATTGTTCTGTAAAAACATTTGCAGCCCACGGTTCAATACCCGGTGAAACGTTGCCTGAAAGTTTAGAATTAGAAACTGTGGGTGCAATCGCTCTAAGGTGTGTATTTCTAAATCCTGTGTCCTTACACCATAATGGTTCACCATAGACCTCAGCAAGGTCGCGGGAAGCTCTTTCTGATTCAATCTTAATTTGACTAAAAATTCTTCTTGTTTCAAATTGCGCTTGCATACCCTCAAAAGGAATTCCTTTCTGTTGTAAATAAGTATGCCATCCCAGAACTCCAAGACCGAGTGCCCTTCCTTTTTCTGCAGAACGCACGCTATTATCAAAGCCTTTAAGCCCCTTTGCTTTTTGAATAAATTCTTCAAGTACACCATCAAGAAACCAAATACTGTGGTAAATGAGGTCAGTGTCTTTCCATTCTTCATATTTTGCTAAATTAACTGAACTAAGGCAACATACAAAACTATGACTTTCATCTGTGTGTAATGCAATCTCAGAACAAATGTTTGTCATGTGAACTTTAAGTCCGTTGTCTTTGTATGCTCTTGGATTAGCTTTGTTTGTATTTCCCTTAAAAAGGATATAAGGCTCTCCAGTTGCTTTACGCTTTTGTAATAACTTTGACCACTTCTGTCGTGCGTCGCTATCTCCTTGTTCAAGTCTTCGCATAAACTTATCGCCGACCACAGCGCACTGGTGGAGATTGAGTGACTGTCTATTAACATCACCTTTGGGCTCTCTGATCTCAAGCCAGTCCAGAAAGTCGGGGTGGTCAATATTGATATTAACTGATGCAGCTCCTCGTCGGACAGCCCCTTGATTCGTGGCCAATATAGTGGAATCGTAAATTTTGCAAAACGGCACTACTCCGTCAGATGTACCATTACCTGTAATTTTAGAACCGGCAGGACGAATCATATTAATTCCGATACCAACGCCCCCGCCGTGTTTCGCTAGTAACATCATTTCTAAATTTTTAGCGCCAATATCATGGATACTATCACCAACATCAATACCGAAGCATGATATAGGTAATCCACGATCTGTGCCAGTATTTGAAAGAACAGGTGAAGCTAAGTTTAACCAGCCTTTCCAAATATAATCAAAAAACAAATCAGCCATTTCAGGCTTATATAATCTTTTAGCTACAGCGGCAGCAACACGCATATACGCATCTTTTGGTGACTCCCATGGTAATAAGTAACCACCTGTAATTGTTTTTTTGTATACGTCAGTGTCTCCCCATGACGGATAGTCTTCTCCTTTTTTCCAGTTATCGTTCCACATAATTACCAAATATCTTCAAAATCTTCACCTTCATTTGCTTTAGAATAATCTGTAGGTCTAATAGCAAAAAAGTCTGTATGAGTTACACCTCCAGTTAAATGATAAAACCAATCAAGATTATCTGCAGAAGCAGCATCAAAACTGAAAAAATCACCAAGATCAATATACCCAAGTTCAACCAACTTTTCATTTAATCTCTTTTTAATAAATTGTTTTAGGTCGTATGACTTCATGTTTTCAATATCACCCATTTCAAACATCTTATCAATATAATTCATTTCGGCATCGTGCATAGCATTTGCCGCATTAATTATATCTTCTCTACAAGTTTCAAGTAATGTTGAATCTTCTTCACACATGTGTTTAAATAACTGACAACCCATTTTACTATGAAGTGATTCATCACGAACAGACCATTTCATTTGTTGTCCAATTCCTTTAAGCAAGTTACGCATTTGAAAGCTGTACAAAACTGCAAACGCGCTGTATAAAGATACACCTTCAGCAAACGCAGAAAATATTGCCAAGCTTCTTCCAATACCGGCACGGTCATTATCGTCGCAAGCGACAAGGTTATCAAACCTTTCCATTGTTGCAGGGTCGTGTAAAAACGCTTCAAAATCATCTAAGCCTAGTGTTTCATTTAAATATGAATAAGCAACAGCATGAATAGTTTCTTGTGAACCAAACATCATTGCCATTTGTTGTATTTCATGTTTAGGAAACCATGATACAACTTTTTGTGTCCAGTAATCTGAAACTGCACATTCTGTTTGCGCAAAACCTAATAGTATATTGCCTACTAAGTTTTTTTCTGCGGGGGTTAATTTTTCTTTCCAGTCTTTTACATCGCCTTGCATTGGTATTTCGGTATGTAACCAAAATGCTTGTGCTTGTTTTAGCCACCCTTCGTTGTAATAAACTGGATATTCAAAAGGTTTATAAGCTATTCGTTCATCAAATAATCCCATATTATTCTTCTTCTTGTTCGTTTATAAATTCAATACACAAATCTACAAATGGTAAATACAGTACATACTGCGTTGAATATTCACTTTCGTAGGTACGCATACCGAATAAAACGCCCTGGTAAAAACCAAGGCTTAAAATCCAATTCTTCATTCTGAGTTTTTATAAAGTTAGTCGTTATTTTTTAGGTATTAGCGGCCTTGGCCTCTATATTTTTTTTTGTAAAGTTTACTTGTTTTACTACTGCTACTTTTCTTTTTAGCGTGTATACCTTTACGATTTTTTTTAGGGTTTTTGTGGTATGCAGAAAGTATAATTTTAGCCATGTACTTTTATATTATAAGTATTTTGAATTTCTACTAATTCTTTATATTTTAAATATCCTTTATTTTTTATAGACCATTTAATAAACTTGTCTATCTGTCTATTAGCATACTTTATACGGGCTATACGTTTCTCTTTGATAAGATCAGCTGAATCACTCTGTCGCATTCGTTTTGATTTTGAGGTTTGTATAAAGTTACTTTTGGATTAGTTTCTGATATATATTTTTTAAATAGCTTCCAGCGCATTGGAAAAGACTCATTAGCTCGCCCTTTACATTCAATAATAAAATCCTCGCCAATAAAATCGGGAGTATAACGAATAGGAAGAATACGCTTATTGCCACGATTAGCAAAATCTCCTTTACCGTTAGATTGTCTTTCATAGGATTCATTTTTGAAATCGAATCCTGCAAGTAACGTAAAAGTTTCACCTTCATATTCTGATTTTATTTTAGCTTTTTTTAAAGCCATATACATATATCTTTCAAGACCTGATGCAAAGTTTATTCCATCATATTTAACTTTTTTAGCTTGTACAGGCCCCTTCTTTCTTCGTGTTCTAGGTCGTTTTATTGCCATATATTATCGTCATCAAGCATATAGCCATCGTCAGATTCTTTCCAATCTCTTTGCTTAGACATTCTTACAACAGCATCTTCATAATCATTTTGCAATACGCTCTTAAGCTTTTCAATATAGTTTACAGCATCCATGAGTTCTTCTTGTAAATGATCAAGCCATTTTAAAGCATTGCCGCTATCATCTTGAAGTGTTACACCATATTTTTTAAAGCCTGTATCAGAGCGTTGTACAAACTTCTCTACAACTGATTTAATTATAGGGTCTCTAAATTCCATTATAATTGTTCTTTTACAAATGTTCCATTAACCATTTTACCTCTGCGTTCTGCAATTTCAGCATAAGCCGTAGCTACACAATTTTCAATTGACATGCCACACAAATGCGCTAGGTTGGTTAACACAACAACCATATCACCAATAGCGTCACGAGTTTCTTCTGCATCCTGTTTTAATAACGCTTGAGCAAGCTCGCCTGCTTCTTCCATAAGCTTAACGTATTGAGTCTTTTCGTCTCCATTAGCATAAATGCCGCGTTCTTCAGCCCAGTCTCTTATAAGGTCGTAAATTGATGGATTTGGATTATCAAACAAACTATCTTCTAAGTTGAAAGCTTCATACATTGCTTTGTTATATACAAAACAGCGTTCTTTATCGTACATGGAAGTAACACAGTTTTTGTCAATCCATGTAACAAGCTCTTTAGTTAATTCAACTTCTCCAAATACAGTTTCCCATTTATGCCCAAGCATATCCATTAATCGTCCTTTAACTTTGTTTTTAGGACACGGAAACGTCGTAGTTTGTTCTGTGATGTTTAATTTCATTAGTTCAGGTTTTGAGTTAATTACTTCTTTATAAAGACGGCCATCAACTTTATACCCTAATACTTTTTGTAACTCAATTTCTTTATTAGAAACATCGTCAACATTAGTAGTTTGATATAATACTTGATACTCGTCAGGAGCATAACCTTGCATAACCTCAACTCTATTTTTAAGATTACGCGTTACGCCAATTTTTTTACCGGGAATATGGTAGATGTAGTACATATTTAACATTTAATTTAGTGGCCCATACCAACTGATAATGGCGCCTTAATTGATGGATTAGGATTATAATTTTTTAGTTCAACATCTTCGTGTTGTGGTATTAGTATTTCATTATGCATGTTTAATCTTAAACCGTCTTTAACAATTACTTCAGGTAAATCTTTATAATCCCTGTCTATTAATTCTTTGGCGGCTTCTATATGATTCAAATATAAATGACAATCTCCTAATTGTGCTATTAATCTTCCAGGTTTATAACCAAAACCTTCTGCTAAGAACAATAATAATAATCCATAGATAGCTATATCGTATGGTAAACCTAAAAATACATCTACTGATCTTTGTGTCCATATTAAATCTAAATAAATACCTCTAGTACTAACTTGAAATCCATAATGACAAGGCGGTAATACCATATCTTTCATATCGGCAGGATTCCAAGCGCTAACCATCATGCGTCTAGAGGTTGGTTCGTTTTTTAAGGTAAGCATTAATTCTTTAAGTTGGTCAACACCATTGAAATTTCTCCATTGATAGCCATATACTTTGCCTAATGTACCATCAGTTCTTCCGCTACGCTCATAATCAGGGGTCCAGTAATTAACTTTATTATCAGTTAAGAATTTCATATCAGTTCGACCATGAAGCATCCATATAATTTCTGTAACTGCATGGTTGAACCAAACCTTTTTAGTTGTAAGTAATGGAAAACCAAGCTCCATGTCGTGTACTATTTGTCTTCCAAATACGTGTAAGATACCCGTGCCTGTACGATCTGATTTTCTGACACCACCGTGGAGTATTCCTGAAACCAGCCCTTTGTATTCTTCATCGATATTTATCATAATAATATTTATAGTATTCAAAAACTTTGTCCCATATATCGTAACCGTATTTTACGGGTGATATAGAGGTTTTTCCGTTGATTGTAATTCGAATATACCAAGAATCTGACAATTCTCCAACCGGCCATACAACAATTCCATTATTAATACACCAGCGATAATATTCATATTCTGGGTGTTCTGGCGTTCTGAAATTTTCAGGATATTGTATAATGCGATCGGCTCCACGTTGATTCTTTCTTTTATGTGATTTTAATCCACTTCCCATGGCATTGCTTCTTTACTTATATCAATTGGTTCATGTGGTATAAAACAACCTGACTTTGGTTCCCATTTAAAATGAGCTTCAGCACCGTTTTCACCTAAGTTTTGAAATTTGACTTTAAGTATTTTTGCTTTAACCGTTTTCGCTTCATAATCTCTATGTACAAGAATACCATGGTAGGAGGCATCATACCATTCACCGCCACCTTTAATGTTGTACATTGTTGGTTCTTCAATCTTACCATTGCCGTCTTTATACATTTTAGTTGGGTGAGCTACTATAATTACAAGCACATCAAATTTCTTTGCAAATACTTCAATTTTAGTTAAGTATTCCATTGTATACCTATTAACATCTTCTGTCTTAGCATCAACATCTCTTACTTTATTAAATGGGTCGATAACAAGGCATTTAATACCTTTTCGCTTTACAAGCTCTGCTCCTTTACGAAGTATAGCTTCAAGCGTGTATCTTTCCATGTCTATAAAATAAAAGTTTTCATTTACATGCCCTGTAATTTGTTTCCATTTATCACCACCTACTTCTGATCGTTGCGGCATTCCTTGCCACACTTTTCTGATGAGCTTGTGTGCGTGTAAGAAAGTAGGTTGGTTTTCTGGAGAAGCGAACGCTGTTTTCCAGCCATATAACTGATTATACCCCACAACCATTTGATCGACAAAATCACTTTTACCGGAACTAGGGATGCCAGTAACAGTAATAAACTGACCAGTGTAAGTGGAAAATATATCGTCAAAGTTTTGTAAACCGACCTGATAACCAGGCTTAAAACCATTTTCAACGAAGTCAATGACCTCGCCTTCAATATCTCGATAAGTTGTGACGTTTTCGAGCGGTACTGGTTTCGCTGTGGCAATACGCTTTGCCAATTGTTCTTTGCCATACTTTTGTAAATAATCGTTAGCGTCTTTTACATCTTCGAAATCGAGTGTATAGCATAGCTCGGCACCCAATCTACGTACCAACTCTTGTTGGAGTGCTTGACCCGCCTCATCTGAATCTACAGCAATAATTACTTTTTCTTTATCTGCAAAGTAATCAATGCATGCGTCAAGATAATCTAGGTTGTTGTTGTGCAGTGTTGCACCATTAGGAACTGATATTACATTTTTAATACCAGCTTCGTGAAAGGAAAGAACATCCATTTCACCTTCTACAATAATTACTGTATCGTAGCCAACTGAAGCGTCAATATTATAAAATACTTTTTCTGCTCCTTTGTATAGTTTAAAATTTTTTCTACCGTCTCTATACTTTACATTAACTAGCTGTCCACCAATAAAGTAATTAAACTGTATTGTGTTCTCTTGCTGACCTGTCTGCGGCATAAACTCAGGACCCTCGCTGATATTTAAATCGTTAAGGGTCTGAGCGCTTATACCTCTGCTATCAAACCAAGCAACTACCTTCGGATTCTGTACAAGTACAGGTTCTACATCTGGTATAACATAATCTTTGTCTGCCTTACCAAGACGCTTAAAAGTGTGAAGTTGAAAAGTTTGATTACAGTTGTGACACGTACCGAGACCACGTTCCCAATCATAAGAAGCACATTTTTGTTTCTTATTTTCGGGTTTCCTGTCATGTGAGCAAATAGGGCAGATGCCTTGCGTTTTACCCACTTCAAGATTGTACTGATTGAATTCTTCAATCTCATATCCATTGATCTCTACGTCGTTAACGTGCATGTAATAAACTTATTTTAAAATGGTAAATCGTCGTTTGCTGCTACCGGTGCTTGAGGTGCTGTTGCAGGAAAGTTTGTTCCCGGAGCTTGACCATCGCGCGGAGGAGGTGAAGGCATGTTACCATTCGACCATACGATCTTAGCATTTCCTAAATAAGTTTTAGCTTCTTTAGCTTGACGCTCTTCCGGAGTTTGATCTACCGTAATAGAAGCATTGTTTCCGTACTGATCAACTTCGTCATTAATAGTAACAACAACGTTGAGGTACTTTCCTTTTTTACCCTCTACAATTTTCTCACGAGGGATTTTGGTTAGGTCAATAGACCCTTTGACAATTCCAGCCATAGTTATAAAAAATTAAAGTGTTTCAGTTATAAAAAAATTATTCGGTTCAAAGTTTTCGTCTTTGTAATGCAAATCATAAATCTCATTTGCTTGCTCTACTTTATAAGCACCACGCTCATAAAATTCTGATGAGCAGTCAGCAAATTTAATCTTCATAGTATTTTTATCTATTGCAATAAACAAAAACTCATATCCAAACATTTGCGAATATATAAAAGCTTGGCTATCGTAGTTGTATTTTTTTGCACTCCATTTAAATCCGTCCACATCGTTTGTTGTTTTCAAATCAATGATTAATTTTTCATCATGGTTTACAATATCAGCTTTACCTTTCCAAAAGTTTGTTCCAAGCTTAATTATATTGGGCACCTCATACTCTATCTTGGCGTCTTTGTGGTCTCCCACAACCAGACTACGCACGGCATCGCAAGCTAACAGTCTCTCCTTTAACTTCATAACCATATCGGCTTCACTCTCTAATAAGCATAATTCACCTTGGCTTGCTTCTTTATACGCTTTCGTGTTTCTGTTCGATGCTTTGATAATTTTAAAGTTATCAAGCTTGCCGGGTTCTAAGATAGCAGTATGAAAGTACCCGCCGACTAAGAAAGCGGAAGTACGAGGACTAGGTATATGAAGGTTAGCAGGGTTATTCAGTAATGTCTGGATATCTGAATTAGATAAAAACTGCTTACCAAAATCACCATAGTAATCTTCGTCGTTCCGTAATCTTTCTATAGCCTTATTTAAATCCATTATAATGTTTCTTTAGAATAGCCTTTCTTTTGGTATTTACTTGAATCAACAAAGTCTTCAGACTCATCCTGACCAAATACACCCAAAGCATAAAAGCCGGTTAGTTTTAATACAATACGAGACATTGCTCTTTTTTCTGCCATTGCTAATACATAACTTTGGCGACAGTTTTTAGGTGATGCTTCACCGAAAGTAGTTAAGATTCGGTCGCCCCAATTTGCAATTGCTTTTACTGCTGCGGATTCACCAGGGGTATACTCTACAACCTCGTAATTAATATCAATATCAGCTACAGCTTGTATCTTGTCAATACCGCTTCTTGTAATAATTGTCCAACCTTGCGGTGAACGAAACGTGTCCTCAGGACTTAACTCATACTTCTTGTACAAGTCATTTAACATCTCAGATTTTGTTCTGGTACTCATAGTTTACTATTTAATTTAACAAATCAATTACTTGTTCGGGGTCAACATTGTCAATCAACTTATCTAATGCGTCACGTTTTATTTGTGATACTCGCACATAATTAGCTGATCCGGTAATGTTTAATTTTTCAGCAATCTTTTTTGCACTCAACTTGTTACAGTCTAAACCGTAACTCAATCTCAATACTTCATATTCACGATCGTCGAGGTGCATACGCATCAAAGATAGCAAATATTTATTTAATATATCAATATTATATGGTTTACTTTTATCCTCTATTTGAAATACCTGGGATTCTTCGTCATCTGGTGTATTATCGAAAGAAAGAAAAATAGAATTGAAAAATAAAGCAACCATTTCTTTATTTTTACCATTATCTTTCCGTATTTCATTTAGCTTATGTTCTGGTATGCGTATATCCCCCCTATTGATATCTATGGACCTGCGTATAGCACCTTTGATTCTTTTGTATAAAAATACTTGCAACGTTTTTTCGGGGTCCGTAGAGTCCGCTAAACGCGTTTCTTGTATTTTGTCTACTGCTTCAATCAAACCTTTATAGCCTTCTTGTAGTAGGTCGTTAATGCTTAACACCCCGGCCGCTTGGTCAGAGGTTGAGAATTGCCGGGCTACGTCTTGTACTAATGGCATGTAGTCTATAATTAACTGGTCTCTATTGCTAAACCGATCTTTGTAAGTCTGTACGCGTTCTAAATCTTTTTTGTGGCGTACGTAATTTTGTACATTGTACTTCTTCATTTAGGTTGTCTTTTTCTTGTTTTAACTCTTCAGTTAAATTACGATAGACAGTTCTAGTTGTACAATTTAAGTGTTTAGCCAGTTTACTTATCGTTATTTTTTCACCTAACTCATTTAATTCAACCATGCATTGATAGATATTTTCAGGCGTAGCTTTAGAAGTTCTACCTAATAATTTACCTACAATAGACAGTTTTTCATTTTTGTTTAGTGGTATAAAGTCTTTAAATATAATCTTTTTTATTTTATTTTTCGGTGCTAAATTGAAATCAAAATCATACACTTCACTTAATATATTGGATACCATACTTTTAGATACATTAAAAGTTACAAATCCATTTTTTTTATCAGTAATAAAGTACGCTAATCTTTCAAATTCTGTCTGACTTATACCTTCATTCAAATAAAACAAAACTATCAAATGCCATAATAAAGACTTATAAGTGTTAATCATTGCTGGAGAGTTGAATAGATTATAGTACTCATGTGTACCATTTTCATAAAACCATCCCCACTCAAATACTTCACTTGGCTGATCATTAACTGGTAATCTTCGGTATATAATACGACGGTCGTTTAAATACTTCATATTACGAGAATGTGACATTAGCCTCTTACTATTTAATACTTAACACGCTATTGTCGCACTTTTGGTAACGATGCTGCATTAGCGTCTTTTTTATTCTTTTGTTCGTTGAACTTGTGAATATAGGTTTTTTTTGTATTAAAGTTGTATAATTTTCTGCTCATAATTAAAATAAATATTATTTCTAATAGTAATACAAGAAGCGTGCCAAACATAATTTCTTCAATTATTGCTAATTGTTCAAGCTCTTCACGCATTCTTATTACTTCTTCCATATTAATGAAATATTAAACCAATTTTATTGTTATTAGGTGAAAACCATTTAGTAGCAAATAAGTCTATCTTACTGGCATTCACATAGTTAGCTCTTGTTAAGTTTTGTTCAGAGGTAAATATATTAGTGTGGCGATCTGTATTTCTGTTAATCAAGTGTGTTTGCTTACCAGCATCACTAAATATTACGTCAAAGTTTTTAGGCAGCTCAGCTTTATGCATTAGGTCTACCATATTAGTATAACTATAAAAGCGTACATTAGGTAGTGCTTTCATAATCTCAATCCACTTATTTAAGTATACTTTACTATAATAGTCGCCTGCGTCGTGTATACGTACATAATCTGCTTTTTTACGCTTTATGTCTTTAATCATTGCAGAAACAAACTCATCAGTTTTACTGAACTCGTAGCGATCTTCATGTGCTTTATTTACATTTGACCAGGTGTAGAAACCTTTACGTGCATAGCAAAACTTTACACAGCTTTGTGCCATTGGGCATGTTAATTTACCAGATTTAGTTTTGTAGGCTGGCAACGTCCAATTGAATATTCGAACTCCCAATTCTTTCGAGGTTCGTTTCATTTTGCCGTTTTGTGTTAAAAGTTGCATAGTAGTACTTTTTAAGTTTAATTAATTGATTTTCAAGTAGCTTTATTTTATCTTCAATTTCAGTGCGCTCCATAGAGTTCATGAATTCATTCTCCATTATTATCTTGAGTGCTTCGTGTTGTATCTGTAAATCTTTATTCCACTTTATTTCCCATTCGCACGATCGCACGTTGTGTAATACAGTAGCGTGGTCTCTGTTTAAATAAGCACCAATATTTGAATATGAGTATGGTGTATATTCCCTTGCCATCCAGCAGAATAAATACCTACCCAGTACATATTCATGTGTTCTTGATTTTGTACGTATTTTATCAAGACCAGTTATTTTAAGTACATGCTCTTCAATAAATTCAAGTTTGCGTCGTTTATCTTTGTCTATTGTTTGTGCTTTCATATATCTGTTTCAACTAATTTCATAATATAACTCCATGCTTCATAAGTACGCTTAACCATTGCGTAATTATTTTCTGCACTACCCCAAAAGTCGTCCTCATCAATTGCTTCTTGCAAATGCTTTTCTGCGCGTTTAAGTTCTTGCTCAGCAGTCATTAGCCTACTGAATACCATTGCACTAGCTTTAAGTTTAATATCTTTATCCATAACTAATCTAATAAAACCATATATGCTTCTGCATTATATTTTCTAAACCAATCCAAACCTTTACGCATATCGCGCTGATAGACAGCAGATGCGGGATTAAATGCACCACCGTGTCTTTCAATAATATACTGCAAGCCAATAATGTAATCATAAATTGCTAACTCTTCGGCATCTAACTCATAAGTTTCACCGGAAAATGGATTTTGAACAACATCACCAGATGTATATTTTAATAATTCTTTTTGAAATTTAGGTAGTTTACGTTCTTTTGTTGCCATAATTTAATTTATATATATTATCTGTTTGTAATCGTGTTAATTCTGTATTAGGTGATGAAGTCTAATGTATTCAGCGTCGGCATAGTATTTATTTGCAATTAAATAATCCCATACTGCTTGGTAACCAACGGCACCTGCCATTACTTCAAGCGATCGATCACTATAAATCCTTGTATTTAAATCGGTCTTCGGGTGCGTATTCATTATAAATTGTTTTAAGTTCATGTTGTGTGATACCTCGCTTGTAAAGTTCGGTCATTACTTTTTGTAT
>Ga0255769_10003016_pt1 | contig 17443 bp, 10 predicted proteins | sample 041ome_9_FD_179637 | JGI IMG/M metagenome (GOLD analysis project Ga0255769, IMG submission 179637) | Coastal salt marsh microbial communities from the Groves Creek Marsh, Skidaway Island, Georgia - 041413US metaG (version 2) | ecosystem: Environmental > Aquatic > Marine > Intertidal zone > Salt... | reverse complement strand
GATTTTTTGCCTAAAAATAGACCAAAAAAACGTCTCTTTTTGAAGCGCATTATTATTCGCACAACACACATGCACACATGTGCAAAAATGATGCTTTGACGAAAACAAACGACAGGAATAATACGAACAACAGAGTCGCGCGATGTTGGGCGCGGGCGAGTTGTCGACGACCAGGTGTGTGCGCGATGAAAACGACTTTGGCGCTCTTTTCTCCCCCTACTTTCGAATACTAACGCACGGAGAGGAGTTCTTTCTTTTTTTGTATCTTTTGCACCCTAGCTGAGCGTTTTTTTTTCTCGGAAAAACACATCTCTGATCTGATATTTTTTCTAAAACAATAGGATTGGTGCTGCTCGTATGTCTGCTCTCGATCGGGTTCGCGTCGCGTGCGGTGTACGAGCGTCGGTCGACAGTTGTCGTCGACGTGAAGTTGACCGCGTACCGCGCGAGGTTGACCACGCACAGCGATCGGGACGAAACTTTTTTAGCCGCAAGGAAACACTTGATCGAAGAGCAAGGGAAGAGGAAGTATTTTTATCGCGAGTTTCCGCTGGTGTTCGTCGGGAGCGAAGGAGATCGCGGAGATCCCATGCGGAGCGAGAAAAGAGTGAGAAAAGTACGGTCGATGATGGATTTAATGTTAGTGGAACGAGGGGCGAGGTACGGGGCGATTCCGAATAGCGTTGATTGGAACGAGTTGATCGTAAACGCGATGTTGGATTTTAGCGAAGAAGAAGAAGAGCGTACTAAAGACGCGTACCAGAGAGAGGAGAATGTGATTAAGTTGTGTGAATTAAAGCGGGCGATTGAGTCTTCATTGGGGTATGAAGAGGCGTGCGCGACGCGAGATCAAGTTTTGGGAGGGTATCACGCAGGCTGGACCTTTTCCTCGAAAACGTGCGCGCCGCCGTGGAGCGTTTTTGACGTGAACTTAGTTTTCATGAACGTGGATATTTGGCACACCGCGTTTCAAACGTTGAAAGGACTTTACGTCTATGACGATCGTGATGGTGATAGCAACAACAAAACTGAAACAACGACGCGACTTCTTCAAACAGCCGTAGATATTTGTGGTGAGAATGATACGACAAGTCTTTTAAAGGCGAATCGCTTGTGCGAGAACGATGGATTCGCGTGCGAGGAGCGAGGATGCGAGGAGAGAATGTACGAAAACGTTAATGAGAGTGGCGAAATGAACATGATAGAGCAGCCAAAGATGTGCAATTTAATAGGGGACCTGAGCGTTTGCGATTGGATCGAACGCGCGAAACCGACGACGGAGGAGATTAAAATCATTTCGGAAATGCCATCCGTCGAGGAGGAAATTGAGAACGCTTTTGCGCCGTGCGATTCGGAAACGATTTTGGATCAAGTGCGAAGAAGTTTGCGCGGTTTGAGAGTTTTCATCTCGTGGGCGAATAAATGGGAAGCGTTTGAGGTTGTGACGCGTCCGTGGGAACCAATATTAGATTTCGATACGTTCGGGTTCCGGGAGGATGAAGACGATGAAGGCGTTACGACACGTTATGATAATATCTCAACTTTATCTAAAAGAAAGTTTGGCGCAACGCGACTCATATTCCAGAGGAAGAAAAGCGACTTGTATCGCGGCATATCCGAAGAAGATTCCATTCGTTGGGTAAAAAACTCCTTCGAGCGCACCATACGAGAGTGGAGCAAAGAATACGACATCGAAAGCGCGTTAAGATTTGAGACAGACGAGACGCCGCCATCCGATCGCGTCGCGTGGCGACATTGGCAAACTTACTCTTCTCTCGAGCTCGAGCAGCTCGCAAACGATTGTCAATGGATTATTGCGGCATTCGGTGCGTGTTTCGCACTCGTATTCTTTCATACTGGAAGCGTTATTGTCACTGTCGTCTCGTGCATTGTGGTCGCCTCGTCGCTCGTGTTCGCGATATTTACTTACATCCTCGGTTTAGACAAAGTTTGGGTAGGTGTTTTACACTTTCTCGGCGTGTTTTGTATTTTAGGCATCGGTGCAGACGATGCTTTTGTACTGGTCGATCACTGGAAGCTTTCAGCGAAACTCGTTCCGGTGCCTAAAAAAACACGCCGCGATGACGACGACGACGAAGACGAAGACAACGACAACGAAATTGAGAAGTCGACACGGTGCAGAATGCGCAATACTGGTTACTCAATAGACGCAGAAGCGTGGCTGATCGATCGAATGTCGTGGACGATTCAAAAGTCATTCTTTTCCATCTGTTGTACCTCCGCGACAACCACGACCGCTTTCGCCACGCTCATATTTTCAAACATTGAACCTTTGCGATTGTTTGGCATTTTCGCCGCGCTGTCCGTGGCGTTTTGCTTCTTCGTGACCATCGCGATGGTTCCAGCGAGTTTGATTCTAGACGCGCGTTTATCCGAGCGAAAGCGACGGTTCTTTGCCATTGTCAACGCACCCGGTGGACGATCTTCAAAAGTGGTACCGAGACGCATGAAAGTTGTCACCGCGATGGAAGGCGGCGTCGGCGGCGCAGGCGAGAGCGGCGAAAGAGAAGCGAAGAAAGAAGTTGAAGAAAAACAAGAGAAAAGACTCGAGCGCATTGAAAGTGACACGTTTCCAAGCACGAGCAGAAGATCGAAAAGCTATGGCAACGAAGCCGAATTGTTCGCCTCCTCGTTTGAGAGAAGAATCTCAGATGATACTGATTACGATGAAAAAGAAAAAAATATGACCACCAAAATGAACACGAAGCGCAACCTGATGGACGGTTACTTCGATGATGACGACGACGACGACGACGACGATAACGTCGTAAAACAACTAAAAAGCAAAAGATATGGAACGAATCAAAAACACAAACGAGCAAAGTCATTCGGTTTTTTCGGCGACGGCGACGACGCCTCGATGAGAACGGTAAACGGCGCCAACGCGGCGCGGGATCGCCAACGCCTCGATCGACTGAAACGCGTTCTTGAACCGATTAACGACGCTTTCACGCGCGTAGATACCGCGCGTCGCGCAGCACTAGGGTTTGCTGCCTCGCTCAGCGAAAGTATTGGTAAATTTGCGATTTCAAAACGGTATCCAGTGCTTATACTTTCATTCATTCTCGCGGCGTACGAGGCGTACGTGGCGTCGACCTTGAAACCGCCAGACGGGTCGTCGCATTCGATTTGGCCCGAGTCGTTCAACCCGAACGTTTTCGCTCGACAAAACCGCGAATACATCCCGTACGCCAGACGTGAAGAAGCCATTCAACTCCACTTTATCTTTGGCATCGATCCGACAAAAACCAGACAATCGTCCGGATTCGACAAGACGTTGCGCTTTGAGGATACCAAAGTTGCATTCGCTGAAGACTTCAATGATGCCAACGTCGACGTTCAGAAGTGGATGCTCGACTTTTGCGAATTATTAAACAACGATCGGCGGATATTGAAACCGAGCTTAAAATGTTTCACCCAAGAACTCGACGATTGGTCGCAAAACTTCCGGTACCCGAACCGCGTCCCGTTTGCGAACGCGACGCAATACGAGCGGTACGTGGAAGACTTCATCAACGACGCCACGTTTAGAGCCGGGGAGAAAGGCGGGTTACACATACCGCACGTCATTTCCACCGATGCTTGTGCGTTAAAGAATAAAGATGCCTACGGGTTTGAAGACGAAAACATCGTCCTTAATGCTTTGGAGTCGCTGAGAATTGAGTTGCGCGAGATATGCGAGTTTCTCTCGGATGAAGAAAATTTGGCTTTGATGAATACCAATGTTCGTTATTACAACAACGGCACACGCGTTATTAACGCGACGACGACGACCAGCATACCATCATCGTGGAGTGATGAGCAGCTCCGCGCGTTCGAGTTAGCTTCGCAGTTCATGATCGAGAACGAAGAGTATGATTTAAACGTGACCAACGACGGAGAACTTTCCGCCTCGCTCTTCCCGCCCGGAGGAGACTATTACTACGGGACATCATCGACGACTCTACCAACCGCGAAAGATGAAGAAAACGTGAAGCATTTAGCGTTGGCGTGCTCGAAACTGAGCGAAGAAAATACCTGTAAGCGCGGGATCATAATTTCCGCGTCCATAAACGTCTCCAGCACAGCCTCTCAGCACGATATAGTAAAAGCGAGAGACGACTGGGAACTGTGGTTCCAACAGGCGCTTTCTACCGCGCCAGATACCGTCCGCGGTTCCGCTTTCCAAACTTCCTCCGCGTGGTCTTACGCAGATACCGTCGAGGAGCTCGCGAAAGGCGCAAAAACTGCGCTCGTTGCTTCCTTCTTCTTCGCGTTCATCGTCGCCTTCTTCGCCAGCCGCTCGTTTGCCATCGCTTTCGCCACGTGCTTCTCGGTCGCGTTCGCCTGCGCGGCGAGTCTTGGATTGAGCGCCACCTTCCGCGATTGGAAGTTTGGGGTCATCGAAAGCGTGTGCGTCACGTTGTTAGTTGGTTTATCCGTCGACTACCCGTTGCACGTGGCCAGCGCGTACGCCGCAGCATCCTCGAGCTTAAAAAACGCCAACGACGACGCCAACGTTGTTGGAGAAAGAGAAAGAAAAGAACGAGAACAAGACAAAGAATCGTTGTTCGAAAATACCCCGACTTCGACGACTATGACAGCAACAAAAACAAAAACAAAAACAACAAACGACCTTCTGCGTGCCTCCCGCGCGCTCCAAGCGATCCGTTCCGTCGGCCCTTCCGTCATCGGCGGCGCGTTCACCACCGCCTCCGCCGCCGGTTTCCTCTTCGCCGGCTGCGTCATCGTCTTCTTCTCCACGTTCGGCGCGTTCGTCATCGTCACCTTATGTCTCAGCGTGTTCTCCTCAGCGTTCGTGTTGATAGCTGCACTCGCCGTCGTGGGGCCTTTGTGAGTACACGAGTGATGCATTGATTGAAAATGATGACGCGTCGTCAGATGACATATTAGCGTATTTTTTCTTCATCTTTCTCAGGTTATTTTTGTACACGTAACCTCAATTAAAAAGCGCAGACAACACACACGCAGACGCGCTCACTTTGCGAGCACACATCGTCAAAGTCTGACCACAAAACACGCAGAGTTCACTTCCTCTCTTTATTATTAGTAGTATTATTGTATTTAAAACATGTTTTTGGTTCCAATAATTCTTCTTCTTTTCCTAACGGTCTCGGGAACATCGCCTCAAGCCGCCAGGGGAGAGGCGTGTCCGCACCATCAAAACAAGAACGGAACGAACGAAAAATACCACTCGCGCGCGTTAAACGCGGGCCAAAACTACCACGGGGATACAACTTTACCAGATGTAATTTTGAACGAGTTTTCAGTCGTGTATACCGACAGAGCGTTGAACTCCATGTCCGACACGTACGTACAGATTCATCGAGAGTTGAAACAGGTGTTAAAAGAGGCGTACAACGCGGACAACGCGGTGTGGTTACCCGGAAGCGGGACGTACGCGATGGAGGCAGTATTTCGACAGTTCGCGTCGGATGGTGATACGGTGTTGATTTTACGCAACGGGTACTTTTCCTACCGGTGGACGGATATCATCGAGCAAGTGACGAGAAGTCTCGGCGCGAAGGCGATCGTCGCGCGAGCCGAGGTGAAGAAGCGAGACGGAGATCGGTGGCCGAGAGTGCAACCGATGGCAATCGAGGAGGTGGAAAAGTTGATCGAGAAACATAAACCGCGAGTGGTGTTTGCGCCGCACGTGGAAACGAGCACTGGGGTGGAGTTACCCGCGGAGTACGTGAAAAGAATCGGCGAGGCGACGAGAAAATTTTCGGATGGAATTTTCGTGTTGGACGGCATCGCCGCCGGCACGACGTGGATCGATACGAAATCGAATTTGGTGGACGCGTACATCACGGCGCCACAGAAAGGATGGAGCGCGCCCGCGTGCGTTGGAGTCGTCATCTTAAACGAAAGAGGTGAAAAAGCAGCGAGAGGAACGGATTCGGTCGGGAGCGCGTCGGATTCGATGGCGTTGAATTTACGTAAATGGTTGGAAGTTTCCGACGCGTACGATAAAGGCGGGTTCGCGTATTACACCACGTTACCGACGGATTGCATCGCGTTGTTTCGAAACGCCGCCTTGGATTTGAAAAAATATAACTTAGGTCGCGCGAAGACGACGTTTAGTAAACTCGGCACGTCGGTCGTCGACATGGTCGTCTCCAAAGGCTTCCAAACGGTCGCGCACCCAAAATTCCAAGCCGCCGGCATCGTCGTCATCTACATAAACAAAAACTCAAACGCCGGGAAGAGTTTCAAATCTGTCGGCACGCAAGTCGCCGCTGGTGTCCCGTGGATGTTGGGAAATGCGCAACCGACCGACGTGACGACCGTTCGGTTCGGCTTGTTCGGGAACGACAAGCTGAAAAACATCGACGAGACGACGAAGACGTTAGAAAACGCGTTGGACCAGATTAAAGACGAGTTGTTGATACCACCGTAACTTACTACTAAAAAAAGTCGTCGCCATCCTCGTTCTCTTCTTCAACGAGAGACGAAGACGAATATAAAGAAAGAGAGAGAGAGAAAGAGAGAGAAAGAGAGCGCGACCGTTGTCCTTCGCGTTTCCTTCGTCGCAGATGTGTTGATATCGTGTATTTACATTTTCTGGTGGCATTACCAGCAACAGCAAACGTAACAACGTCACTCGTACCGTGAACACACACATCTTCTTTTTCGGTACATCTTCGCTCGGTACCCTCGCGACGACGACGGGATATTTTAAAAAGAGTGCGCTTCCAGCTTGTGTTTATAAAGTACGTTTTACACCACTTAAAAAAACCCTAAATATGCCCCTTTGACAAAACCGAAAAATGAATTTTTTTCTCATGAAAGAGCGGCTTCAGAACGAACAGATTGGTGTTGGATTTCAAAGTGTACGCACGATGTGGTCGCGAGACATGCCTCGAGAGGAGCGGATTCGAAGCTCTCGAACGCCGTCGACGATGGCATCTTCGACCACGTCTTCTCACAATTTTCATCATTCGTCGAATAATTCATCGCCGATGACCACGAGAGAGGACGATGGTGCGAGTGGGAGTCCCGATTTTGGAAAGGCCGCGCGCAGCAGTCATCATCACGGAAAAGTCGATTTTGGAGGCACACTCGTCATCGACGAACGGACGCCTTTATCGTCGCTCAAAGAAAACAAGAACAGCAATACTAATAATAACATCGGGAACATCGTCATCAAACAAACGCCGGAAGGGTTACCGAGAATTAAAACGAAGAAAACGGAGGACAAAACGCAGCGAAGCGAATTCGGTTGGCGAGACTTCTGCCCAGGCGTGGTCTCCGTCGTGGTGGCGTTTTTCCTCTTCAGCGCGGCGAACGTGGTGTGGAAATCGGGGAAAGCGGAGGAATGGTACGAACAGTTTCGAGGCCACGCGAGATACGTCGGCCCGGCGACGTGTTTTAGAGACGCGAAATTGAGCGAGGAGCACTGTTTACCGCACTTTGCGATTCTCGGCGCGAGTACGAGCACGGGGCGGTTGCGAGCGGCGCTGAAGGAACATCCGATGATTGATAGCGATGCGAAAGCGGTGCACTTTTGGAACACGCCGTACGGGACGAGAGCGAGTGGTGGGGAGATGTGCGAAGGGCATCAGAGCGAGAGAGGCGCGGCGATGTTGAAGGCGTACGTGGACGCGCTCGTGCCGAAAAAAATCAAGCGAGGCGAGGCGAGGGACAGTCGAGAAGTCATTCCAACCGGGACTTCCTACGATAAGGATAAACATAAAGGGATGATTTACGGAGATTGGTCGGATACGAGTTTTAGTTGTTCGTGTTGCGCGAAAGCGATGAGGAACACGTTGCCACGATTAAGGCCGATTGTTGTTTTAAGCGATCCGATTGAGAGAGCGATGGAGAGGTACGCGATGGAGAGCGTGGAGAGTAGCAATGATAGCGGTGATGATACGAACGCGGCGAATTACGGCGGCGTCGGGGCGTGCGCGAAAACGTCAAAATCCTCCGTTCAAGCGTTCCAAAAGATGAAGCGCGATTTGAACAACTGCGGCGGTTTTAGCGGCTCGAACGAGGACGATTTGAGCAAGTGTTTGGACGCTCACCCGGTACTCGGCGCGTCGAGGTACGACCATTACTTGTCTCTGTGGAAAGACGCGTTTCCGAATTTGTTGGTGTTGTTCGAGGAAGATTTCTCCGGCAAAGAGAATTTGGAAGCGACAACGAGACGCGTGGAGGAGTATTTAGGTTTGCACGAGCACGACGGGTACGACTTTGGGCAAATCTGGAACGCCATCGAAGGCTTGGAAAAGAACGCCAAGAGAAAGCAATACAACGACGAAACGAAAACGGCCATTCATGACGAGTTACACGAAGACATTCGTCTCTCTGCGATTAAGAACTTGCGAGTGATGGCCAAGCACCACGACGCGCCGGAAATCCCATCCGAGTGGGTCCAAAAATACTCCGATCCTTCAGAAACGACGACAACCAAAACAGACCAGCTCGTCGCCTCCCAAGTGGACGCGTCTAAAAACAGTCGACGAATGCTCAAAGACTGGACGCCACAAACCGCGAGAGGTAAACTCTACGGTCAGCCTACTTCCTTCTCCGCGTTCGACGTCGAACCGAAAATTCTCGCCGAACTCAAAGACGAAGAAAACAAAGATCATCAATTCGCGTTTGTTCCGGTGTTGCACAAACAAAACGCCTTGCGCGTGGCGAACCAATTCCGCGCGAACGGCGAATGGATCACCGAACTCGGCTTGACCGAGTCGCAAAAATCGACCACGTTTCGCGAGTTATGGCGAGAGGATTGCACGCACGCACAGCAATGGGACGCGTCCGTCGGGTGTTGCGGAGAGAGTTGCTGCTTCGACGACGACGACGACGAACAACAACAATAACAACACCAACGAGAATACCGACGAGACGACGCCAGACGTCAGATGAGTTACGCCACGAATGATGAATAGAGCACGCGATAGAAAAGTAGCCGTAACAACGCGTGTGTGTATATATATGTAGCGACTTTTAATCAAGTCATAATAGGAATGTAAAAGTATGATGAAAGTAAACGAAGAGAGCGCTTTTCGCTGCCAAAATCAGGCAAAGCAGTACACTATGTTTTAGACAAAAGATCGAGAGAAAACCGATCAGATTTTTACGCGCACGCCATAAATAGTCCTCCTTCAACGCGCGTACACGCGAATTCATCTTCAACAGTCCGTCCGCAGAAACGATGTCGAGAAAACACGTCGCGTCGGTTCTTCACCGCGCTTTACTCGCCGCGCGTTCGCACTCGTCCTCGTCGACCGCCCAAAAAGCGGCGATGACACACGGCGGTATTTTGAACAACAACAGCACCGTTGCGAAAAATGATGAGCGAGAACAGCAAAATGTGGGGAGGAGAGGTACGAAATTAAGGCAGAATGTGTTACATTCGAAAGGAAAAGATATCGATGGACGTTTTCGTTGGGTTGGATCTGGGATAGGTCGCTCGCGTCGCGCTCGTTCGCGCGCATTTCCGCGACGGATGATTTTTTACCTTTTGGACTACTCTTTGAGAGATTTCATCAACGTAAAATAATAATACTGACTTTTGTACCATTTTTCTATCATCAATCTCACATGACAGGCTACGCGTCCGATGCCGCGGTATCCACCTCTGGAAGCAACGGAAACGGTTCCATGGTCCCGGTGAACTCTGGCGCCATCTTGAACGCGTTGAAAACGCCAAACAGCGAACCAAACTACGCGCAGGAAAACCATCGCGTGGATAAAATCGGAGACCCGGACAAGAGAGCGTTCACGTACTTCGTCTTGACTGGCGGTCGCATGATTTACGCCTCGGCGATTCGCTTAGCGGTGTTGAAGTTTTTAATGTCCATGTCTGCCACCGCGGATGTGCTCGCTTTGGCGTCTTTAGAAGTGGACTTGAGCAAAATACAACCGGGGACGACGACGACGGTGAAGTGGAGAGGGAAGCCGGTGTTTATTCGAAGACGAACGGCGGATGAGATCGCGAAGGAGAACGCGGTGGATTTGGGAGAATTGAGAGATAAGCAAGCGGATGCGGATAGAACGCAGAACCCGGAGTGGTTGGTTGTGGTTGGGGTGTGCACGCATCTTGGGTGCGTGCCGATTGCCAACGCCGGCGATTACAACGGTTGGTTTTGCCCGTGCCACGGGAGTCACTACGACGCGAGCGGGAGAATTCGTAAAGGACCGGCGCCGGAGAATTTAGAAGTTCCGGAATATTCGTTCCAAGACGAGACGACGATGATCGTCGGTTAAGTATAGTGCGTTTTAATGAGCTAAATCTAACTATCCAACACTTGTACTCTTCGCGAAAATTCTACTAATTTATTCTATCGTTTTTAAGTTTATCCTGCGAAAGGAGTTGATTCTCGTCGCGCAGTTTTCACACGCGAACCCTTTCCAATTGCCTTCTGCTTTACACTCCTCCAATCTCGCCGCGGCGCAATAATAACAATAGCTACATCCACACCGTTTCGCGACGAACGCGTTACACGGAATAGGCGCGTCGCCGCACGCTGCGCAAATAGCGACGTCCTCGTCGAATCCATCCTCTCCTATTCGAACGGTCGAGGCGTCTCGTATTGTCCTCACCATCATCCCTCCCAGTCGTTTATTACTTTTCTTCTCTTTCCGTTTTCTTCTATTCGTGTCTTCGTCTTCTATTTCCTCTTCTTCTTCTTCTTCTTCTTCGTCGTCATCGCTCTCTTCTAGTCTCGCCGCCGCCTCTCCTCCTTGTTGACGAAAGCCGAGCACGTACTTCGCCCTCCTAAAGAACTCCCTCACCCCTTTGCTCTCCATCATCGGCATCACTACCGTTTTCCCAACCTCCGTAATCTCTCTCATCGCCAACGCTCGATTCAAATACTCGAACGTCATCGCCCTCCCCGCGTTTGGATTTTCGTGCGCGAATCTCACGTTGGCCGCTCGTTGCGGCACGTTCGGAAACTTCCCCGAGTACAAGAACAAAATCAAATTCATCGTTCTCGCCACCGAGTGCGCAGTTCCTAGCAGTTTCACCACTCTCGACGTCGTGTCATCTGGTAAGCACTTATTGGCGGCGAAATTCGTCGCTTTCGAGTACAGGTATTTACACAGAGAACCGCACAGCAAAAGCGTCCATTTTTGCTGCTCTCTTAAGCTCCCGAATTGGGCGATTCCTTTCTCGTCTAAATACGTCACGTTCATCATCTCCATCCCGGGCGTTGGTTTTGAAACTCGCACGGTTTTAAACCAGAGTAAGAATTCCAGGAATACCTTCATCTCTTCTTTGTATTTCGAAGCTATGCTTTCGTCGAAACAATCGAAACACTTCCCGAGTTGCTTGAGGAAGATGATTTCCAGGAGTTCGTTATCGAGTTGGTGCGCATCCAGTTGGCTCACTCGTAACACGACCGGTACGGGAGACGAAGAGGACGCATCACCTGAAACTCCTTTTCCTTTTCCTTCACCGGTTTGGAGCGTTCCGTTCGAAGAGGCCGTCACCACCGCCGGTGAAGAGGACACATTGGTCGACATTTTTTGTAAAGAAAACGACTTTTGTGTTTTTCCCCAAAGTTCGTCGGATGAGATGACGCAAACAACACTCTCGCATCGATGACAACGCGTCGCGAGCAGAAGATGGAAAAGGAGGAGGAAAACGTAAAGGAGGAGAGAATTTTACGATGATGATTTCAATCGAAGCGACGAAAAAAGGCCGACTTTCGGTCGAGCACGAAAAACGCAAGCATTGGCTCGTCACGAAGATACGAAACGTCTCGGGATGCGACGACGCGATTGACGCTTTGTGCTCGCGAATATCGAAGCGTCTCGGCGCGCAAGCGAGAGCGGCGCGAGAAGGAAAAGGAGAAAAAGTCATCGAAATTCAAGGGAAACACGAGGAGACGCGCGTGGAAGAGGTACTCGCGAGAGAGAACGTAAAAATCGTCGGTTTGCGACGAAAAGTTGAAGATGTATCAAAGCGAGAAGAGGAAGAGCGAAAAGAACGAGCGAAACCGAGACACGCGAACAAGAAGTACTGGGACACAAAAACCGGGTTAATCAAAGATTCGGTCAAGAGAGGTGGAGAAAAGGACAATGGCGAAGATCCGGTGAAACCAGAGGACGTGTTGCGGGTGAAACAGTTGAGAGAGACGAATAAAGAGTTTGCTCGATTTTGCGAGTTGATGAGGCGTTATCCGTTTTGGTCGCATAGGTACGATAAGTTGGCGGCGATGTATTTCGAGAAGAGGAATGGGAAGGAAGACGAGGAAGACGAGGAGAGAATGAGGAAGAGGAGGAGGTGCGAGATTGCGTTTGAAGAAGAAGAAGAGGATGTGAGAGATGAAGATCGTCGTCAACAGAATCATCCGAAATCGTTGGAAGATTTGGGGATGGTCGCGTCAGTCTCGGATTTTAGGATGTCGAGAGAGGAGAGAGCGAAAGCGGCAAAGGAGAGGATGACGGCGGCAAAGAGTGCTGTTGGTCCACAAGATGCGACGAGAGAAAGCAAGCAGCGCGTGGAAGAATACGAAGATATTGCGACGAAAATGCTGCGCATGCGCGGGTTCGCGCCGGCGTCGTCTAAGAAGAAGCCGGCTACTTCTACGACTGCTATTACAACGACCACGACGAGACAGAAACCCGCGATGCCACCAAAGAAGAAGAAGAAGGACGTTAGAGCTGGAATTCCGATCGGTACGAGTGTAGGATTCGGAAGGAAAGCGTGGTCGCAGAAACAATTCGATGAGGAAGATTTGAGGATGTCGACTACAGACGAGGAAGAAGAAGAAGAAGAAGAAGAAAACTTCCAACGAGTAGCGTCGAGACCACTGGTCGGTGGACGCTTCCTCGACAACAAACGAAAAGACGAGAGCACGTTTCCATCGTTACCTTTGTCTCGCGCTGCTCCTCCCACGAGAGCACCAGAACACCGATTGCCGCACGAAGAGTTTCAGCAAACGACAATGTCCGAGGAAGAGGCTTTAAAATTAGCGCTTTCGCTCAGCGCGGACGAACACGCTCGCGAACGAATAAAACTCGACGAAGAGCTCGAACGAGAACTCGAAGTCGCTCGCGCCGTTTCTCTGAGCTCACGAGAAGAAGAAGAAGAGGCACGAAAGCAAAGCTCTCTCTCCGACGACATCGCCCAAACCTTGCGCCAACTCGGTTTCGACCGAGACGTTTCCGAAACGCTCGCCAACGACGTCTTACCGGCGATGCCGACGCGCCAAGACGTCATCGACCTCCTCGGTACTTTAGGCATAGAGAAACACGTCGCCGCAGATTTCGCCAACTTTGTCGTTCTAAACAATACTCACGAGGAGGACGAGAAAGATCTCGCTTCACCCTCCCGCATCATCATCGACGACGACGAAGACACCGCGGAAACGACAACGTTCTTCAACCTCTCCTTGCGAGAACTCACCGGCGCGGACTCCAATCGAGATCTCATCGAATACGTGCAAACAATGGAACACCGAGAAGATGCCGGCGAATTCCTTCGAGACTCTTTCGGAGGGAACGAGGAAACTGCACGTTTAGGACAGCTGATTTGGGACGCTCGTAGTCGTCCACGCTGAATATAGAAGAAAATAGATATACTAGCGGAGATAACGCACGCGTTTTTAGATAGAGACTTTACAGAGCTCTCACGTGAGAGAATTACCACACAACAAAGAATTCTAAAATATATACGCAAGAACACGACACACATAATAATGTCGTCGTTGTCCTCTTGTTGCATGTTGTCCTCTAGAACTGCGACGACGACTTTTCGGCGAGCGTTGTCTCATTTCGCCGCGTCGTCGTCGTCGTCGTCGTCTGCATCGAATTCGATGACGAGGTTGCACCACAATTTCCCGAGCCGCCACCTCGTCGTGCACAAAGGATTCTTCCGAGAAACCGCCTCTCAAACGTCGTCGTCTCCAGGAAACGAGGACACAGACGAGGACGGTTTCATCGGCAACGGGGACGTGTTCGCGGAAAACGCAAAGGGTGATCCGATTTACTTCGGAAGGAAGAACAAGAGCCAGCTGAAAAGAGACGCGAATAGGCACAAGAATTTGGCCAATCAATTACTCGCCATCAGTCCGAAGACGTTGAAGAAACTGCCCGGATTACTGAGCGTAAACAACGAACGATTGTTGGAAGGACTGTTGGAGTGTCAGAAAACAACCTCACACATCGCGAAAAAGCGCGCGGAGCAGCTGGTGGCGAAACAATTGAGAGGGTTAGAGGAAGAGGAGTTGAAACCGTTGGAGGAGGTGGTGGAGCGGGTGAAGTTGGGCGCGGAGGGCGGGTTAGCGCTCGCGGTGGATCCGAGGGCGGACGATTTAGCCAGAAATTGGCGGCAAAGACTGACGATGGTGGCGAAATCGGTGGAAGAGGAAAATATGGTTGGAGTTTCGAGAAAAGAAGCGTTGGAGGAAGTGTTTCAGGTGATGCAACGAGTAGAGAGCGAGATGAAGACGGTGTCGTTTACGAGACAGGAGTTGGTAGACGTGGCGAGGAAAGCAGAGACGGAGGCGAAAGAGACGGCGAAAAATTCGGAGGAGTTTGCGGATCGACAGAGACGAGAGGCGATGGGGGAGATTGTTTTCATGGACGACGTGGACGAGGAGTTGGAGGAAGTTTTCTTGTTGAAGAAAAGTAAAGGAAATACCGCCGCGAAAAGCGGCTCGAAGAAGAAGAAGATGAAGGCCAAGAAAACGTCGATGAAAGGTTTGCTTAAAATGTTACGAGACGTCGCCGAGCACGCGGTGTAGCAGAGTGCGATGCATACATATACATACCTGTATTATTTTGTAAGCGATGCTATTAGTAGTACTACTATTTAAACTACTAGTAAAAGAATAACTATTTTCTAAAGGAAAGAAACTTTTCAACGCTCTCCACGCTGTTCAAAAACGAAGCTGAATTTTCTGTATCCTCCAAGAGAAAACCATACTGCTCGAAGAATAACGACGCATTCGTGTTGCCAGAGCGCGAGGGCGCGTAGGAGATTGTTAGCGGTTCGTCCACATCTATGGAACCTTCATCCGAAACCACGAGTTCGAAATATTCTTCCTCTTTTTCTTCGTCTCGCGCGATAAAAAAACTGTCGTCGCAAATCTCCGCCGTCGCAATTTTCCCTTGCTTGTTCTCCTTCCCAACGTTCGTCCGAACGAAACAGTTCGCCTCGAAAGAGTGGTTGCAAAAGTCAATCAGAGGTGCATTCCATCTTCTCTTCTTATCGTCCGCAAATATACGACTTTGTAAGAAACTCCTCATTCGCGACAGTTCTCTCTTCTCCTTTTCGTCGTCGCCGCAACATCCGTTTACGAACGCTCGATGGTCTCTCCGACTCCTTATCAACCGTTCTCTCAGCGTCATATCTTTCACCCATCTCTCGATCTCCTCTTCCTCCATGTATATCCCAGGCACTCTCGGTGCTTCTTTCGGTAAACTCTTCAGCCAAACCTCGTGTCGTTTCCTCTCCTTTTCGTCAAACACCAACCGTTTCGCCAACGGTTTCGACCAGGAATAGATATCTTCGTCTTCCTCTTCTGATGACGATGAAAGCACCACGAATCTCGCGCGCATCGGTAAAGAAAGAACCACCTCTCCCGCTCGTAAAGGTCTGTTCGCAATCAACGCGTACCCTCGATCTTCGATATCGTCTTTCCCGACGCGCACTCTCTCGCGCGCGTTGAAATCATTTTTAGCGACGGTTTCGATGAAATGCACGAGCGCGTCCGAATCTTCTTCAAACGACGACGACGATAAAAACGACTTCTTCCTTCTCCTCCTCCTCTGTCTTTTCCCAGCCGTCTGAATCGTCTGAATCGTCTGAATCGTCTGAATCGTCGCTTTTCGAAGAAGAAAAAGCATAAATAAAGCGCGCGTTAAAGTTGTGCAGGACGACGACGGGGAAAACGTTTCATTCAGAGCACAGAGGGGTGCCCAAAATTTCTCGCGAGGTATATCTCTCTTTTATCGCAATCAAAACGAAAGAAGAACAGCACTCGTTGAACTGATGAGTAGAGAAACGGATACGTTGGTACGTTTTGTTCATGAATTAATGAATTTTTTAATATCTTTGATCAATCGAAATAACAAAACAACAAATACAACTACAAGTATACAACAAATGAAGGTGTGCCGGATAAGCGCGCTCGGAGATGACGAATATATTTAGTTTCGGATCGGGTTTTTCTATCCCTCAACGAATAAACTTCTTCTGTTCGACTCTTAAGAGAGTCAAAAAACAGAAGAATTTTAAAAGCAGGAAATGAAACCTTTCGCTGATTAGGCGCCGGCGGCTTTGCGCTCAGCCGCCATCTTGGCGGCGGAGGCGGCGCGTCTCGCCGCGGCTTCCGCGTCTTCCTTGGCGTTCTTGGCCTTCTTCTCTTCCGGGGTGAGCGGCTTCTCGTCGCCACCTTCGTAGGCGTTCCAGTTGGATTGGCCAGCCAAGGAGTTCTTGAACGTTTCGGAATCGTCTCTCATCGGCGCGGAGAAGTTGTCGCCAGAGCTGTTCTCAAAAGAAAAGCGAAAGAGGTGAGTGTTTTGTTTGATGAGAGTCCAAAAATTCTCTTCCGAAAAGAGAGAAAAAAAATCAAAAAATCAGCCAAATTTGGCGACGTGTCAAGCACAGGACACACGACGTGTACACGAACGGAGTGGATAACAAAACGAATTCTCTCGACCTAACACGTGTTCTTCTTCTTGAACGAACGCGTGAACGCGTGAAAAACGAATTAAAGAATGAACGAATGAATGAAACGGCGTTCGATTCAATCGCCCGTTCTTTCTTTCGTTCGCTTTTTAAGAAAGCGCGAGAGAACGCGCGCGCGAAAGTCAATCGCATTTCTCATCATCTTCATCATCATCCAACGTGGAAAACATCATCCATCGGGATTTCTCTTTCACCGCGCGCGCGCGTTTAAAAGAGAACGATACGCGCGAAAAACATAAGAAGAACAAGAACAACGCCACCACGACTCACCGAACTTTGACGCTTCTCTTGGAAACGACGTTCAAGCGAACGGATTGCGCAACAGCGGATTGGGTAACAGAGAACATTGTGTGTGTGTGAGTGTTTAAGTGGGTAGAAAGTGTCGACGTGGGTCAGTTTTATGGCGAGATATCTGTGATTTTTTTTTTGTCTTTTCGGCTGAAAACTGCTTTTTCTCTGCTCCCGTTTGGTGCGTTCGTTTCCACGCAGAGAGAGAATATGTTTCTTTTCGAGAGCAGACTCTTTCTTGAAGAGTTTCTTCTGCTTTTCTTTCTCGTCGTCGTCGCTAAGTCCTTTTTTTTCGCAGAAAGAAAACAAGCAGAGCAGCTTTATAAGTTTTGCTTCTTTGTCTGTCTTTGCTTTTTTTCTTTCGTTCGTTTCACACGAGAGAGACGTGCGTTTTAAGGAGAAAAGTCATCTCACACATCGTCATTATATAAAGCACGATTCGTAGCACACCGCGCGCAGACGCAGAACGCAAAAGCG